>Ga0181557_1001240_pt1 | contig 29910 bp, 26 predicted proteins | sample 011ome_23_FD_148632 | JGI IMG/M metagenome (GOLD analysis project Ga0181557, IMG submission 148632) | Coastal salt marsh microbial communities from the Groves Creek Marsh, Skidaway Island, Georgia - 011506CT metaG (spades assembly) | ecosystem: Environmental > Aquatic > Marine > Intertidal zone...
TGATCGAGGCCGGACTCGATGTGACCTTCATTGACCAGTGGCCCCAAAATGTCGAGGCGATGAAGGCTGACGGGTTGACCGTGAACCTGCAAAGCGGCACGCACACCGTGCCAATCGCGGCGAAGCACGTCTATGAGGTCGCAGAAATGCGCGGGTCGTTTGATGTGGTGATGACCGCGGTGAAGGCCTATGACACCCGCTGGGTGATGGAGCTCATGAAACCACTCATGCGCGAGGACTCGGTGTTTGTGGGCTTACAAAATGGCATGACCATTGATGAGAGTGCCGAGATTCTGGGGGCACACCGCTCGATGGGTTGTGTTCTGGGTATTGCGGCGAATATGCCCGAGCCCGGCGTGGTGAACCGCGAGTTTGATAAGACCGAGACGTGGTTATCGGTGGGAGAAGTCTCTGGCGAGATGACGGATCGCTTAGCGCTCGTGCACGAGGCCCTCTCTCACGCCGCCCACGTCGAAATGACCACTGATATTCGCTCGGCTAAGTGGATGAAGCTTCTTGCCAACATTCCTGAGATGCTGCCCTCCGCGATCTTGGGCCTGCCGCTTCTTGAGGCAGCACGCACTGAAGGTGTGCGGGAGGTCATGGATCAGATGTCCCGTGAGGCCTACGCCACCGCTATTGGCTTAGGCATCACCATGCTGCCCACCCTGGGTCTTACCGAAGACCAAGTGGTGGATTCAGACGAATACGCCGTCGGCTTATTGGATGTGATTTTGACGTCGTATTCACGCCCCGGCACCAAAGTGGCGGTTCTGCAGGATTGGCTCAAAGGCCGGCGCGCCGAAATTGATGCCTTCAGTGGCTACATCGTGAAAAAGGGCGACGAGCTGGGTGTTGATGTGCCGGTGAACCGCGCGGTGGTCGAGATTGCGAAGCGCGTGGAATCCGGTGAACTGACGCCATCATTAGAGAATTTGGGACTGTTTCGCGCAGCTCTCAGTGCCTAGACCCCTCACGAGGAGTGCCGAGGTGGGTCACCCCCTCCGAAGATCTACGCGGCCATTCCGGGTGATGCGACGGGAAGCCCGACCTCCCGGGCTGCCTGGGACATTCTCGCGTCGTAGGTCACCACAGCAATAAGGCCGGCGCTTTCTGGAAGCACGCTCGCCAGATGAATCGCGTCGAGGCTGCGCAAAGCGACGGGAGTCAAGAGGCCCGCTCGTTCAAGCACCTCTGGCGAGATGTCGATTAGGGTAATGGCCTCCAGCATTCTCTTCGCATCCGCCACGGAAGCCTGAGATGAACGGGAAACCGCACGCAGAACTTCGGTGTGGCTCAGAGCACTCGAGGCAATCGTGAGCCGAGGGCCCTGTTTGCACTCGAAAATGAAAGTTCGAAGCGCTGCCGACTCGGCTTCCTCGTGCACAAGCTTCACCAGCGCCGAGGAGTCACAGTAGAGGAGACTCACCGTTCCTCACTGCGCATTTCCTCGAGTATTTCGCTCAACGTGGGGCCGTCTCCCTCGTAAGGGATGGGCTCCATGGCGAGCAGTTCCTCCACTGTCTTGGTCGCGGGTCGGATCTTGTCGGTGGTGAAAACGTGACCAGTTGGCTGATTCATGAGTTTGTTGAACATATCGGGGCTCACCATATAGGCGATGGCATCACCGTGACGGGTAATTTCCACAGGGCCATCGCCCAGCTCGGCGATGACGTCAGCGAGGGCCTCACGGGTCTGGGATACGGGTAGAGACTTCATGGGAAAAAGTGTACTAAATAATTGTTTTTGTACATATTTAAGGTTTTTCCTCGGCGCCGGTGGGTTCCAGGGATACTTGGCTCTTCCGGGCAATGGTGGATTACTGGCCACCCGTGCCCTACACTGAACAAGTCGGTCTGGGATGTGCCTGGAAAGCGTTGTTGTGATTCCTAAGCCCGGTATGCCTCACATTCTGTGAGCCAGGGCCACAACGATTGTGTGCCACTTCTCTGACTGAATCGAATACCCATGTCCTCGTATGCCCCCCGTTCGTCCTCGCCTGCCCGCAGTGGCCGCAAACCCCGCCACGGGTCGAGTGAATCGCCAAAAAAGCGCTTCTCCTCAGACCCTCGCGCAAAGCGCCCCCGCGGCCCCCGCCCCGAACACACCGATTCCCCTCGCTCTGAGCGCCCCTCGCGCGAGGACTACCGCGAGCGCAGCTCTCGTCAGCGCGACGACCAGCGCCCCGCACGTCCCGCTCATGAGCGTGGCGAGGGTGAGCGTAAGAGCTTTGATGGTGAGCGCCGCTCCTTCGATGGTGAGCGCCGTCACAACTCCCGCCCGGATCACCGCAGTGGCGCCCCGCGTCACGGCGGTGCTGAGCGCGACGGTGGTCGCCCCCGTCGTAGCGAACCCCGCGGATCGCGCAACGAGCGTCGTAACTCCCGCACCCCCGAGGTGCTACCCGATCGCTTCCGCGGCACGGTCGTCGAAGCAACCGCTCACATCGACCAGTCGTTCGCCTCGCTGGGTGTGGGAAAGAGCATTGCTCAAGCTTTGGCAGAAGGCGGAGCCCACTCCCCATTCGCCATTCAAGCAGCGACGATTCCTGTCGGTCTACAAGGCCGGGATTTGCTGGTGCGAAGCCACACCGGCAGTGGAAAGACCATTGCCTTTGGAGTGACCCTCGTTGAAGCAGTGCTTCGTGCGGGTAACGGTAAGCGTCGCGAGTTTGCTCGTGCACCCAAGGGGCTGATTGTGGCTCCCACACGCGAGTTGGCGCTCCAGATTGACCAGGTGATTCAGCCTTTGGCGCGTGCCGTGGGTCTTTTCACCACCCAGGTCTATGGCGGTGTCCCCCAGGGTAAGCAGGTGGGTGCGCTTCGTCGCGGTGTCGACATCGTGATTGGCACCCCAGGTCGTCTAGAAGACTTAATCAAGCAGGGCCACTTGGATTTGTCTCAGGTGATCTGTTCGACCATTGACGAAGCAGACCACATGGCAGAGCTCGGCTTCATTGAGCCCGTGCGTCGCCTGTTGGAGCAAACCTCACCCGAAGGCCAGCGACTGCTGTTTTCCGCCACCTTGGACAAGCAGGTGGCGAGTCTCGTGGATCAGTTCCTCGTCGACCCCGCCATTTTTGAGTTGCACGACTCGCGTGATGACCACACCAGTGTGGAACACCGCGTGATGGTGATTAACCCGCGCGACCGCATGGAAACCGTGGCGTCTCTGGCGCGCGGTGCCGGCAAAGTGTTGGTGTTTAGCCGCACCCGCCGCGGTGCGGAAGAGCTGCGTGACTACTTGGATGATTCCGAGATTCGCGCCGTCGACCTTCACGGAGATCTGAACCAGAACCGTCGTCAGCGCAACCTCCAACAGCTCACTTCAGGCCGCGTGAACGTATTGGTGGCAACTGATGTCGCAGCACGCGGAATTCACGTGGACGACATTGACCTCGTGATCCAAGCCGACCTGCCCGATGACTCCAAGACCTATGTGCACCGAGCCGGTCGCACGGGGCGTGCCGGAAAGTCGGGTGTTGTGGTCACCTTGGCGAGCTCGAAGAGCACGCACCGCCTCGGCGGCATCCTGCGCGATGCGGGTGTGGAGGCAGAAGAAGTCGGAGCTGCTCGCAGCTTCTAATTGCTCACTGGCAGCCTGGGGGGCTAAGAAATCACGACCCCCAGCTGCCGGCGAATCTCTTCACCGGTGCGCAACACCGACAAAGTGTCGTCGTGGGTGTGTAGTGGGGACTCCAGAAGGCCCTGCGAGACGTAGTGGGCGAAGTGGTTCACTTGGTAACACAGGCCCGCATGGCCCTGAATCTCTGCACTGTGTTCCCACCGAGGTCCGTGAGCGTTGTAGAGGGCGGGGCGAAGCTCCAGTGCGGTGGGGATGAAGAACGGGCCGTCGACTAACACGACCCCCTCTGTGGCGGAGACCGATGCCACAGTAGGCAGGTGGGCTTTACCGGAGACGGTGATCACCGCTCGAGCACCACTGTCATATTCCAACACGGCTGAGGCGAACGATTCGGAGATGCCTTCGTGCAGAGTGCCCGTCGCCGTCACCGTGACCGGGTCGCCCAAGAGCATGTGGGCGAAGGAAAGGGGGTAAATCCCCATATCGTGCATGATGCTCGATTGGCCGGGAATCCATAGCCGATCAATTGTGCGGTTATCTTGACCGAAATCAGCTTGGAGGACCTCGATCTCGCCAATCGCACCGCTTGAGACCAACTGCCGCAGAATGCTCGCCTGCGGCAAATACCGCGACCACATTGCCTCCATAGAAAACACCCCGGCGTCGCGCGCGGCGGCATAGATTTTCTCGGCATCCGCGACCACCAGAGCGGAGGGTTTCTCGATCAAGACATGCTTTTTCGCCGCAATCGCGAGCAGGGCGTCTGCGGTGTGAGTGTGGGGCAGAGTCGCCACATACACCGCATCGACTTCGTCGTCGGCGACGAGCTCCTCGTAGCTTGAGTAGTGGCGGGGAATATCGAAGCGTTCAGCAAAGCTTTCCCCTTTGCCCGGGGTTTTTGATGCCACCGCGACAATGCGCTGGGTCGTGTTTTTCTGCACCGTATCGGCAAAGACCTCGGCGATATCACCTGCACCCAGGATGCCCCAGCGCAGTGAGGGCACCGACGCCGGATCGATGATTTCTGGCGCTGGAAAATCAGAGAGTGTGAAATCTTTGTGAGCCCCACCAAACATTGCCATAGGTCAAACCTAGGGCGAAGAAAGCAAATTTCTCAGCAGGGCACCCTAGACAACGGGTCGCCAGGACGGTCGGGTCGCCTCGTAAGCCTGAATCAGACCAACCTGTCCCAAGGTCAGTTCAATGTCGTCAAAACCGCCAAGGAGCTTTTCCCTAGTGTGCTGATTGATAGTGAAGTCACACGCGGTCGAGCCATAGAGCACCTTCTGCTCCTCAAGGTCAATGGTGATCTGAACTTGGGGGTCGTTCTCCAACAAAGCCCAGAGTTGCTCCACGTCTTGCATTGGCACTTCGGCGAGTAAGAGTCCCGCATTACTCGAATTGCCACGGAAAATGTCCGCAAAACTTGGGCCAATCACCGCACGAATACCAAAATCTTGTAACGCCCACACTGCGTGCTCTCGGGAAGAGCCACAACCGAAATTTTCTCCTACAACAAGAATCGTTACCCCCTGATACTCAGGCCTGTTCAGGACAAAGTTAGGGTCTTTACGCCAATCAGCGAACAGTCCGTCCTCGAACCCGGTCCGAGAAATTCTCTTTAGAAATTCGGAGGGAATAATTTGGTCTGTGTCAATGTTGGCTTGAGTCAACGGCGCAGCTCTCCCGGTGTGACGATTAATCGGCTCCATCAGACCGCTTCCCTCTCCAAGATTCCTACATCGGTAGGCTCAGCAAGATGTCCCAAAACTGATGTTGCCGCAGCCACCGCCGGGGACACAAGATGAGTTCTTCCCTTCGGGCCTTGCCGGCCCTCAAAATTCCGATTGGACGTCGAGGCACAACGTTCCCCAGGAGATAATTGATCGGGGTTCATCCCCAGGCACATGGAACATCCTGCGCCACGCCACTCGCCTCCAGCGTCTGTGAACACCTTGTCGAGACCTTCCTTTTCGGCTTGTAGCTTCACTGCCACCGAGCCTGGCACTACGAGAAGCTTCACTGAATCAGCGATTCTATGTCCCCGTATAACAGCAGCTGCTTCTCTCAAATCCTCGATTCGGCTGTTCGTACAGGAGCCAATGAACACGGTGTCGACAGAAATATCTTTCATGGGAGTCCCTGGGGAAAGCGCCATGTAGCTTAGAGCTTTCTCCGCAGATTCTTGGTCGATCTTCGAAGCAAATGAGGAAGGCTCGGGCACTGCCGCACTCAGAGGAACACCTTGGCCTGGGTTGGTACCCCAAGTCACAAAGGGAGACATTGTCGACGCGTAAAGCACGATTTCCTTATCAAATACGGCGTTAGCATCCGATCGCAATGTCCTCCAGTGAGCAACAGCGTCATTCCAATCCGCGCCAGTTGGCGAATACTCTCGACCTTCGAGGTAATCGAAAGTCTTCTGGTCCGGGGCAATGAGTCCAGCCTTTGCCCCCCATTCGATGGACATATTGCAAATTGTCATTCGACCTTCAACCGATAGGGACTCGATTGCCTGTCCGCGATATTCAACGATGTAACCCTGACCGCCCCCGGTGCCTGTGTGCGCGATGAGATTGAGGATGAGGTCCTTGGCGGTAACTCCGGCGGGAAGCGTTCCGTTTACCGTGACCGCCATTGTTTTCGGCTTAACCTGCGGAAGCGTCTGTGTGGCGAGGACATGTTCGACTTCACTCGTGCCGATACCGAAGGCAAGAGCACCGAAAGCACCATGAGTCGCAGTATGTGAGTCTCCGCACACTATGGTCATCCCAGGTTGTGTAATACCCAACTCCGGGCCAATTACGTGGACGATGCCCTGCCGGGCCGCACCAAGTTTGTGGATGGTAATTCCAAACTCTTCAACGTTTGCCCTTAGCGCCTCGATCTGGGCACGAGACACCTTGTCAGCAATCGGCGCGCCTATGTTCAAGGTAGGAACGTTGTGATCCTCAGTCGCAAGTGTGAGATCAGGGCGACGGACTTTTCTTCCGGCCATCCGCAGTCCCTCAAATGCTTGGGGAGAAGAGACCTCATGGACCAAGTGCATGTCGATATGCAGCAAATCAGGCTTACCCGAGCTTCGTGCCACAACATGAGATTCCCAGAGCTTTTCCGCAAGCGTCTTACCTGCCATTTTGATTCTCCCTTTATCTTCAAAAAGCCCATGAGGTAGAGACCCTCATCAATCGAAGGAACCCACCAGTCTCACTAATCAGTCGACTTCTGCCTGCGGAGCCCTCACATGAGTGAGGGTTCCGCAGGCAGACATCAGGTTGGCTCTCCTACCAGAGTGGAACGGGCTTCTTCGGAGCTTCCAGTCCCGTTTCCGCTAGAGCATTCGCGAGGATTTCCTCCATCGGTGGTCCGCTGTTGAACACGGGAAGCTCGGCGGGGCGACTCGCTGCCATTTCGGCACGAAGCGCCTCGGTGGCCGCGGCATCCACCGCACCTGACTCGTCGCACACAACACCGTACTCTCGAGCACCTTCCACTGTGACGAGACCTCTAAGGACCTCGAGACCCACAAGCTCTGGGTCGCGACGGAGGCTGTCGCCCCAGCCGCCTCCACCCCAAGTGATGTAGTGCAGCCGGTCACCGGGATAAACGTGGACGTCGTGGACTTTGCTCGGGAGCACCTCAACTGAGCCGTCGGCTCTCGTCAAGCGCTTTGTACCGCGGGCACCTGGTTCACCACCGTTTACTCCCCATGGGTAGGTCAACCAGCGGTCATCGTGGATAGCGATGGTGCCGGGTTCGAGGAACCGGTAAATAACCTCGACTCCGTTTCCACCGCGGTGGAATCCTGCTCCACCGGAATCGGCAATAGTCTCCATCTTTTCGATAACCATCGGGTAGTAGGACTCAAGGTATTCACACGGAATGTTGACAAAGGAAGGCCACAGCGAGTGGCCGTCCGGGCCGTCACCAATTGGACGTCCGGGGATTCCCCCAAACCCAATCGAATACAGCTGGAACCACTCACCCTTGTTCTTACCCTGGGTGTACGTTCCCGAGTACATGAAGTGAGGCGACGAGGAGAATCCTGCGGCGTTCAACAGGTCCGGGTTGCCTTGACCCAACAGACCTCCAAACAGATCAAAGATTCTTCCTACACCGTGGTTTCTTGCGTTTAGGGCCGCAGGATAGCGAGGCTGCCAGAACGAATCTTCAGGGATGATGACGTCTACCAGAGGGTAGAAACCGTCATTCCAGAGAATCTGCGGGTCAGCCACGGTAATCATGTAGATACCAAAGAACATCCTCACCAAGTTTTCGTTAATGAAATAGTTGATTGGTCCCTCAGCCTGCGGGGCGCTGCCACTGAAATCAAGGATTACCTTGTCGCCCTTGCGGGTCAGCGACAATTTCAGAAGATACGGCCCGTTACCACGGCCATCGTCATCGATGTAGTCCTCGAACGAAATTGTCTCGCCATCTTTGAAGACCTTCCCAAGAAGAACCTTCATGGCCCGGTAGTTGCGATCGAGCAGCGCGTCCAGAGCCGAGTTATAGGTGCTGGCCCCAAAGCGGTCACACATCTCCTGCACTCGGCGACCCGCCGTCCGGCACGCCGCGACAAGGCCGTTCAAGTCCGCGCGGTTCCAGTCGGGCTTGCGCACCTGGTTCAAGATGATCTTCAGGGAATCTTCTTGAAGGACCCCCTTCTTGTAGATCTTGATCGGGGGGATGACAATGCCATCTTCAAAAATCGTGCGAGCATCAGTAGGCATCGAAGCCGGTGTTTTTCCTCCCACGTCGGACATGTGCCCGAACTGAGATGCCCAACCCACAAGGGTGCCCTTGTAGAAAATGGGCATCACAACTAGCCAGTCATTTGCGTGACTAATCGCCGCACCACAGGAGTAGGGGTCCGAGGTTAGTAAGACATCCCCTTCTTCGATGTCACCATCGAAGTTATCGAGGAAGTCCGGAACTGAAAGCCCGAACTGTCCCACGACCATCTTGCCTTCACGGTTGGCGATCAGGGGAAACTCGTCGTGCTGCTCACGAATACCCGGCGACAGAGCCGTGCGGAACAGCACCTCGTCCATCTCATACCGAGCATTTCGCAGAGCGTTCTCGACCAAGTCCATCGTGATGAGATCGACCGGTACAGTCTCGAGTTCAGTTTTTGACGTTTCAACAATGTGTGCCATGACTTAACCTTTCGATGCTTACTTGGTGGGCTCGATGAGGAGGCTCCCCGAAGGATGAACAGTCGCCTCGTGCCCCTTGAGAACGAGGGTGGTGGAGTCCATCTCCGTGATGATCGCGGGACCAACCACAACATTCCCGGCTTTCAGGAGAAGACGGTCGTAGGTGTTGGCTTCCACCATCTTTCCTTCGACATAAACCTGGGTCTGTCCATTGATTGCGTGAACAGCGTCAGCCCCACCATCAGGCAACTTTGCGGCCTTGACAGAAGGACGCGGACCATTAGCGGTAGCTCGGATAGCCACCAGTTCCTGCTCAGTATCTAGCAGGAAGGAAAAGAGCTGCTGGTGCTCAGTATCGAAGGCTTTGCTCAGAGCCTCGAGCCCTGCACCCTGGCCATCAAACCAGTTGATGTCAACCGAGATGGGGATTTCGAAGCCTTGTCCGAAGTACCTCAAATCGGCAGAGTAGGTGACCACTTGATCCGCTTCCGGCACGCCTTCCTTGGTCAACAAGGATTTGGCCGACTGGCCGAGTTCTTCAAGCATGCCCTTCAACTCGTCATCAGACGTTTCGGAGAACTGACGAATGACAGTTCTTGCTGCCTCGTTCCTCAAATTAGTTGTGGCGTCTCCATAGGCGCACAAGACACCGGGAGAGGGCGGAATGATTACCGGCCAGGAACCAGTCAGGACGCCGAGTGCATTTGCGTGGAGCGGTCCGGCTCCGCCAAACGCGACAAGCGCGAAGTCCCGGGGGTCGAAGCCTTGCTGGACCGAGACCAAACGTAAGGCACCCAGCATGTTTTCGTTGACGATGTCAATGATTCCCTGTGCTGCATCTTCGGGTGAACCCAAAGAGGTTGCCTCTGCCACGGCGCTGACGGCCTTTCGAGCCGCCTCCCGATCTAGGGAAATCTCTCCGCCGGCGAGTTCAGTAGGAAGGTGACCAAGAACAATGTTTGCGTCTGTAACGGTTGGCTCGGTGCCCCCCTTTCCATATGCGGCGGGTCCCGGGTTAGCGCCGGCGCTTTGAGGCCCCACACGCAGAGCTTGCGTGAGCTCAGGAACGTGCGCAATGGAGCCTCCACCGGCGCCGACTGTCCGCACATCAACCGAAGTCGCCCGGACCTTCAGGTCACCCACGTTGGTCTCGCGCCCAATTCTGGGGGTGAGATTCTGAACGAGGGCCACGTCGGTCGAAGTTCCTCCCATATCCACAGTGAGGAAGTCCTTAAAGCCGGTTTGTTCGGCAACCCACGCAGCGCCCGTGACACCGCCCGCAGGACCCGAGAGCAACAGCGAAACCGGGTTGGCGGAAGCTGACTCGCCTGCAACCAGGCCACCGTCACTTCGCAAAATGAAGAGTTTGCCCGTCATCTGAGCACTCGCAAGCTGATTTTGGAGCTTCTCCACGTAGAGGCGAACCTGCGGCTGAACATAAGCGTTAGCCACCGTGGTAATAGTGCGCTCGTACTCTAGGAGCTCCGGCAGAACCTCTGAGGAAATCGAAATGGGAATGCCCGGAAGGACTTCCTCCGCAATTTCACGAATACGGACCTCATGAGCTCCGTTGGCGTAGGAGTTGATGAGGCTGACCGAAAGAGCTTCGATTTGACGGCCCTTGAGAGTTTCAAGCCCGGCTCTCACGCTCTTCTCATCGAGCTCCGTGATGACTTCTCCCTGCGCGTTGATGCGCTCAACAACTTCTACGGTGTTTTCAAGAGCAGCTAACGGCTCAGGTTTAGGCCAAATAATCCAACCAGCCAGACCGCCCGGGACGAACGATCGGGCAATCTGAAGAACCTGACGAAAACCATGGGTGGTGACCAGACCAACTTTGGCGCCTTTGCCCTCCAAAATCGCGTTGGTAGCGACGGTAGTCCCATGCAAAACTTCGGAAATGTCATTGAGCGTGATGCCCGCTGCCTGGCAAACCTTTTCGATACCGCGCAGCATTCCTATTGATTGGTCTTCGGGCGTCGAAGAAGTCTTCGCGCGGAAAGTCTCGCCTGAAGTCTCATTCATCAACAGAACATCTGTGAATGTTCCGCCGACATCTACTCCAATTCGATAGCTCATTGGCTCTCCTTGTTTTGAAATGACTACGTATACATATCGTAGTATAGGGGGGTTGTGGTGGGTCCTTGCAACCCTTGCCCACCCAGAAAAATCCGAGCCCATGGCGCTCGTAAATGGCAGCAAACTAGATTTGACCAGTCTGATTACGGCAACGAAATAGGAGATACTTCGAGTCTTAGAAAGAGCGGTTTATGAAAGAAATCGAGATGCTGGCTGGCAAAAAAGCCCTCGTCACGGGTGGGGCAGGCGGTATTGGACAAGCCTGCGCCTCTTCTCTAATTTCTGCTGGGGCCCACGTCACGATCGCAGACCGTGATTCAGAGTCCGCCACGTCGATTGCGTCAGATTTAGGCGCAACAGCTTGGGTTGTGGATTTCAGTGACGTCAGGCCACTGGTCGATGCGGCTTTCGACTACGACATCGTGGTGAATAATGCGGGCTTCCAATCGGTGAGCCCCGTTCAAGATTTCTCGCCAGAGACATTTCGTGCGATGTGGTCGCTGATGGTCGAGGTGCCGTTTCTTCTGGCGAGAGCCTCCCTGGAACACATGTATTCGAGAGGCTACGGTCGAATCATCAACATATCGTCCATCCATGGCCTCAAAGCTTCCCCCTTCAAGTCAGGTTATGTTTCTGCGAAGCATGGGCTTGAAGGGCTTTCAAAAGTCATTGCCTTGGAGGGTGCGCAATACGGAGTCACCAGTAACTGCATTAACCCTGGCTATGTGAGGACGCCTCTCGTGGAGAAGCAGATTGCCGAGCAATCTCGAATTCACGGGATTCCGGAGTCCGAGGTCGTAGAAAAGATTCTCCTAGCCAAAAATGCAATTAAGAGGTTGGTTGAACCTTCCGAAGTAGCTGCTCTGGTCGAATGGCTGACGCGAGAAGAAGCATCAATGATTACGGGCGCGTCTTACTCCATTGACGGGGGGTGGACTGCCTAAGGGGGTCGTCCGTGCCCCGAGAGAAACTCGCAGATATTACTGGCCGATCTGGTTGTACTTCTCCAGGTCAACTAGCTCATTTAGCTCATCCAAGAGCACGATACTGGTCTCCGCGCCGCGCGCATCCCCAGAAGCCTTGAGCGAACCATAGAGTTGGGAGACTGAGTGCATTCCGAGACGAAGAGCGGATGTCGGAAAGACAACAAGCCCGAAGCCAAGAGACGCGAACTCGGAGGCAGAAAGGGCGGGAGTCATGCCGCTCTCGCTCATGTTCGCCATGAGTGTTGATCCAGCCAGTTCTTTCCCGATGCGCTCCAAATGCTCCATGGACTGTGGGGCATCAATAAACAACACATCCGCTCCGACATCACGGAACATTTTTGCCCGCCGAATAGCCTCATCAATCGAAACCGGAGCAAGAGAATCAGTCCTCGCAATAATCGTGGTGTCCGGATTCGACTTCGCCTCCACCGCCGCAGCGACTTTCCTCACCGCTTCATCAGCATCAACAACACTCTTATTCGACATGTGACCACACTTTTTAGGCCACGTCTGATCCTCAAACTGAATCGCCGAAGCCCCCGCCGCCTCCAAAAGACGAACAGTGGAATGAACCGAGGCTTCATTTCCATAACCCGTATCAGCATCGCAAATCACAGGAAGCGAACTCACACGAGTCACCGCAGTAAGCGCCTCCGCCGTATCCCGAGCACCCAACAAACCAATGTCAGGAAGCCCATGCCTCCACGCCGCCACCGCGTAACCGCTGAGATAAAAAGCAGAGAAACCCGCCTTCTGCGCAGCCAAAGCCTCCAAAGGAGTACCGCCCCCCGGCACAACAACCGGAGACTCCAAAGAATTCGCCAACATAGACTTCAAAACAGTTGCGTTACCCACTCACATAACCCTTCTTTGACTAACTTCCGCGAACTCACGAAAAACGAATAATTTGTCGGACTGCATTTCCACTATCGAGATCATCCATCGCCTCGTTTATCGCATCCAGCGCAACTTCAGCAGACACAAGCTGTTCAAGTGGCAATAGACCCTTCTTCCATAAATCCACATAGAACGGGATGTCGACGTATGGGTTCGAGGACCCGAGATAACTGCCAACTATTGACTTCCCATGCGCCACAAGATCAAGGGGGGAAATTTCCGTTCTTGCCGCGGGGTCAGGCAACCCGACTGTTACCAGTTTTCCACCCGGGCCGGTGATAGCGAGAGCCGCTTCAAACGCTCGAATATTTCCCGCGGCTTCCACGACGAGATCCACCGAAAAATCATCAGGCACTTCGTCTGATAAGAAAGCCTGAGTGGCCCCTAATTCCATCGCACGTTTTAGTTTGTCCGGTCGGGAGTCGATTACCGTAATGGAGTTTCCACCCATGGCCACACCAACTAGCAGAGCTGCCATTCCGACTCCTCCAAGTCCCACCAGTGCAAGGCTCTTGGTGGGTGAAAAATCCCCTGCGTTCTTGACGGCACCTCCCCCAGTCAAAACAGCGCAACCCAACAAAGCTGCGACATCGGGTGGCACCTCATGGTCCACTTGCACAACGGATTGCTCGCTAACTACCGCATGAGTAGCAAAAGCAGATACACCTAAATGGTGACGAACGGGCTGCCCGTTTCGGCTTAGGCGAACTCCTCCCGAAACCAAGGTTCCTGCGCTGTTTGCGGCACTCCCTACCGTGCACGGCGCTGTCGTGCCCGAAACACAGGCTCGACACTGACCACACCGCGGCAAGAAGGTCAACACGACCTGGTCCCCTGTTGAGACTTTGCTGACTCCGCCACCTATTTCTTCCACAATTCCTGATGCTTCATGACCGAGGAGCATCGGTGTAGGCCGAACGCGAGAGCCATTCACCACCGACAAGTCCGAGTGGCAAATCCCGGCAACCTGAATTTTGACGGTGATTTCGCCATCTCCAGGCGCCTCAAGCGCTAAGTCTGAAACCGTAATCGGCTGGGAGTTCGTATACGGTTTCGAGCGGCCAGTATCTTCCAGAACTGCGCCGCGAATCTCTCGGGCATCATTCATCGCTCGTGTACCGCTAGGGCAATCTCTTTCACCGTGAGCGAATCCCCTTCGAGGGTGCGCTCTATCGAACCCCTTCTCACCACATGGACTCTGTGGCAAAGCTTTGCCAGGTCCTCGAATTCGACACTGCTGATTAGTACCGTCGCGCCCGCTTCCGACATCCGAGCGAGTTCAGCAAAAACTTGCCGCTTGGCCCCAACGTCGACTCCTTGGGTTGGCTCGTGAAGAACATAAACCTTCGGGTCGGAGTAGGCCCACTTACGAATGAGCACTTTTTGCTGATTTCCCCCGCTGAGAGTGGACAAAGCGGCATCAGCATTGGGGGGATGGACCTGAGATGAAACGAGCTCCGCTTCTACGGCAGCTCTCTCCTGTGACTTCCTCAACACGCCCCAGGTCGTAAATTTGTCCAAGCTCGGGAGCGACAGATTAGAGCCAACAGAAATACCTACTGCCCCGCTGGCGCCCTTTCGGTCCGCCGGCAAAAGAACGAGACCAAGATCGAACGCCTTCCCCGGAGTCATCTTTGCCACTTCTCGCGACGTTCCATCGATAGAAACCGTGCCGCCCGAGGCTGCTCTTGCGCCCACCAACAAATAAGGCAACTCGTCGTAGCCTTCGCCCGGCAACCCAACAAAACCAATAATTTCGCCCTTCTTCGCAGAAAACGAAGCGTCGACCAGGTGATTACCAGAGAGGTTCGTCACTGCGAACACATCTTCTCCCACCCCATCGGAAATCTTCGGATACATGTTTTCTGGAGTTTCGCCCAGCATGAGTTCGACGAGGTCTCTTTCCGTCTTTCCCTTCAATGGGAGGTCACCAACCTTCTGGCCTCCCCTCAGAACAATCGCGCGAGTGCAGTTATCAATCACCTCATCCAAGCGGTGGGAAACGAAGAGGATGCTAATGCCCTGACTGGCCAGATCCCGGAGGACGCCAAAAAGCCTCTCCACACCTTCATTCGGGAGATACGCCGTGGGTTCGTCCAAAACTAAGAGTCGAGCATCCAACTCGTCACCGGAGTCGATTTCGGAAAGGCTGCGTGCAATAGCCACCAGCGCTTGCTCTGTGACGGACAGATCACCTACGCGAGTTCGAGGGTCAACATCGAGACCCACCATTGAGAGGTACTTGGAGACCACTTCGCTCTCCCGCTTCCAACGAATGCGCCCCCCAAAGCCCGTCTCAAAATCGGTGATTCTCAGATTCTCAATAACATTCATGGACGGAATTAGCGGAAGGTCCTGGTGGACGAATGCCATTCCGGTCTCGCTCGCTCGACTTCCTAAGTCATCAGTAATGTCCCGAGAACCCAGCATTATGCGCGCACCTTCGTCAGGTTCATGGAAGCCGGAAAGAATCTTGATGAAGGTGGACTTTCCACTGCCGTTCTGTCCTATGAGCGCAACAATTTCACCCTGACTTAGGGTCATTTCGAAATCGGAAAGCACCGTGTTCCCGACAAATGTCTTAGAAACATTTGACGCCGCGAGAGTGGTGACCATAAGAAGTTGCTCCTCACATTCAGTTCGCAGCCCAACCGCGGCTGCGTCGTAATGATTGTTTGGTGGGGGCGCTACCGCCCCCACCAAACACCATTTGGTTACTACTTAGTCCACAGAGCTGCGAACTCGTCGGCGTAACCGGTGTAGCCGTACCAGGCCTTCTCATCAGTAGTGGAGCTGATGATGTCCTTGTTCGACTGGTCAAATACCCGGATACCGATGTTGTAGTTGTCGATCGGGGCCTCTCCCTGGAGAGCGCGGAAAACCGCGTCTGCAGCTGCATAGGCCCACCAGGTGTTGTCGCCACCGACGTCCATCTTCAGGCCACTGGTGTCGTCGTTGAGTAGCTCGACGATTCCTGGGGATGCATTGAAGCTCGCGACACTAACGGTGTCGGCAGCCCCTGCCTGTCGAATCGCTCCAAGGCCAGGCAATGACTGGCCATCGTAAATCGGCAGGAGGTAACCGATCTCAGGGTTGTTGTTGATCGTCGACTGGAAAAGAGTCGGGATCGACGTTGCCCATTGCGGGATTTGAACATCTTCTACAGTCACTGTGCACCCTGGGCAGAGTTCCGTGATTTCGTTCTGAGTCGCCTGCCATTGCGGTTCAGAGGCGGGCACATCGTTCGACGAAATTAGAAGTGCGTTGCCTTCTCCTCCGGAGTCAATTACAAACCACTGTCCGATCAAACGACCAACGAGTTCGTAGTCGAAGCTAACTTCCACATCTTGACCACCAGTCAAACCACGGGTCATGGACCCAGAGTTTCCGGTAATAACCTTCAAGCCGGCAGCTTGAGCCTCTGAGATTTGGTTCGCGAAGATGTCCGTATAGAACGCCTGCAAGAACACGATGTCCGCGTTGGTCGCAATGGCCTGTTGGAATCCTCGGTTCGCCTCATCAACTGAGCCTTTGGCGTCAATGATTTCCATCTGAACCCCGGCAACCTCATCAAGCAGTCCCGTAAGCACTGTTGACCAGTAGTTCAAGACAGGGATTCCGTCATCAACGCTGATGTAAACCACCTTCTTGCCCTCAAGGCCAGCGACTGAAACTGGGTCAGTAGGACCCTGCCAGCTCGGTTCCTCAAGGTAGGGAAGGTAGCGTTCCTCAGCTGCAGCAACGCTGTCAGCAGGACCGGCCGATGTCGTTTCTTCGGTCGCGCTTTCGGTTTCGGTTGCCTCTTCCGCGACGGGACTCTCAGCGGCAGCGGAGCAGGCCCCCAAGACGAACGCCGAAGCCACCGCGATCGAAGCTAGCGCCATACGACGCCGCGACTTCAAAACGCGACTAGCTGATAATGAACTGGTCATTACATTTCTCCTTTATTGTTGTTTCTCGTTGGTGCCGGAGCTACTACGTGAACTCCATAACGAGCCTTTGAAAATTCGATCCGAGAATTTATCTCGTGAGCAGAAGATTCGAGCGTCATCGTTTCTCGCCTCTTTGTCTGGCAACCAGATAGCTGGCCGTCACAGCCAGCACCAGTGACGAGCCGTAGAAGATCTGCTCTGGCCATCCCGCATACCCCAGATACTGAAGGCCCGTGACGCCTGTGACCAAGAAGTACACGGCGACAAACGTGCCCCAAGCGTTGAAGCGCCCAGGAATAATCGCCGTAGAACCCAAGAAGGCTGCGGCGAATGCGGGCAGCAAATAGTATGCCCCCGATTGAGGATTGGCTGCCCCATTAGTTCCCGCGAGAACGATTCCAGCCAATCCAGCCAGAGTTGACGTCGCCATGAGCCCACCAGCGCGGATCCATTTGACCTTGAGGCCTGCGAGTCGGGCCACTTCTCTGTTCGACTGAACAAAGTTCATCCGTCGACCAATCGGGGTGTGCTCGAGAACGAACCAGGCGATGATAGTGAGTAAAACCGCGAGATAGAACGGGAACGGAATTCCAAAAATTCGAGACGTCATAAAGGTGACAATGCTTTGGTCGAGGCCCGTGACGACCTTTGTACCGGTGACAAACAAAGTGAGGCCCGTAAGCACCGTTCCCGACCCCAGCGTCACGATAATTGATTGCACGCCCACATAGACCGCTAAAAAGGCATTCAGGGCTCCAAAAGCCAGAGCTACAAGGATTGTCAAAAGCAGTGACGTCGCTACTCCGAGGCCCAAGACGCCGTTTAGCACAGTCACGAGAGAGGCGCTGAACCCGATAACCGCCCCCAAAGACAGGTCAAACTCGCCCACCGCCAAAGAAAGCATCAGGCCTATGGTGGCGATAAGAATGACGGTCTGTGTGCCAAATACAAGCCTAAAAGTGGCGAGGGTAGGAAAAGTTTCGGGCAACATGAAAGAGAAGAAAGCCAGCACCGCCAGCCAGACGATGATGATCCCGTACTTCTCTAAGGTGAAGGACAGATTGAGGCCACCCTTCGATTTAGGCTTCGGATTCTCAAGTAACGTGGACGATTCGGACATTACTTGCCACCTCTCTTTAGAGTTTGAAGGTAATCGAGGACATCGGCCTCAGAAACAACTTCGCCATACTTTTGCTGAATATCAAAAAGATTGGCCTCATGAGGACCATCCGCGCGGTCACCAACGGCTTCTCTCGGAACAATCGGCAAGAAGCCATGCTGAATCGCGTCAACGGCAGTCGCTCGCACACACCCGCTCGTACTAACTCCCGTCACGATGAGCGTGTCGATCCCCTGCGACGCGAGAGTGGCAGAGAGGGAGGTCCCAAAAAATGAGCTCGCATACTGCTTCACGAGCACTGGTTCGCCGCTCTGCGGCTCTACCTCTGGCATGATTTGGCCTAGCGCCGTCTCCCCCACAAAATGCTTGAGAGCGCCAACCTTCTTAAAGAAATGACCCCCGTCAGCCCCACCTTCTGTGAACGAAACGCGAGTGTGCACCACCAAAATGCCGGCGTCTCTCGCCGCCTGCAAGAGCCGCGCTGCTGAGTGAAGACAGTCATCTTTACCCATGTACAGCTGGGCCCCCGGCTCGAAATAAGCCCGCACAAAATCCACCATGATGATGGCCGGCTTCTTACCGAACGACATAGGGGTGCCGAATCCAGATTTTGAATCATCCAACACTCTTGGATCGCGGCCAGAATCTGTCCCCTGGGTCATAGAGCTTCCTGTTCTAAAGTCACTCGGAATAAGGATTCAGGGGCACAAACATTAGCGCCCCGTCGCACAAATTTCAGTTATCCACTATGGCACACTTTCAATGTATACGTAGTCATTGTATTGTCAAAACAACGTTTACAGATGTACTTCTTTGACTCCCCCAACGAAGCGGGTGATTAAAGCGCTAGGCATCAGTGGTCGTTGAGCGGAGCAACAATCTTGCAGGTGGGTCAAAGACAGTTGGGAGAAATAACGAAATGAAGAACATTACTTGGATCGGCTTGGGGCGCATGGGCCTGCCAATGGCTTCTCATTTAGTGAGAGCCGGGTACACCGTTACTGGCTTTGACCTGAGCGAAGATTCTATGTTGGCGGCTGAAGCTGTGGGTATCACTCGGGCCACGTCAATTAGTCAGGCAGTTGAATCCGCAGATTTTGTATTCACAATGCTTCCCCAGGGAGCAGACGTACTCGAGGTGTATCAAGGTCCGAATGGGATTCTTGAGAATGCGCCTCAATCAGCGCTTCTGCTCGACTCTTCCACGATCTCGGTGGCTTCTTGTGCAGAACTTCATTCCCTCGCAGAAACCAGCGGACACAGCTTCCTAGATGCTCCGGTTTCGGGAGGAACTGTGGGTGCTCACGCTGGATCGCTGGCTTTCATGGTAGGCGGCTCAGCCGAGGCCTTCGCGGAAGCGGTCGCCGTCATCGAGCCGATGTCGGCAAACATCTTTCACACGGGAGGACCTACAACAGGGCAAGTTGCGAAGATTTGCAACAACTTGATTCTTTTCATCAATCTCGCTGCGACGGCAGAGGGCGCCGTGCTGGCCGAAAGACTCGGATTAGACAAGAAGAAATTCTTCGAAATCGCTTCCGTCTCATCAGCGGATAGTTGGCCCCTCAGGAACTGGTATCCGATTCCGGGTGTGGTTGAAACCGCCGCCTCAAGCAGAGATTTTGACTCACCCACATTTACCGCTCGACTCGCCAGGAAAGATGTCTCTCTTGCCGTCGAAGCTGCAGAAGGAATCGGCCAATCGCTGAAGCTGGGCGAAATGATTCAAGGGTTTTACGATGACCTCATTGAACAAGGAATGGGCGACAAAGACTGTTCAATAATCTCCCGGTTGATGTAGAACAAGGCGGGCCTATCGAAGGGTGTAGCCCCCGTCAATCAGGAGAGTCTGGCCGGTCATGAATTCGGAGCCTGGGGACAGCAGGTACAAAACCCCCCCGAGCAAATCCTCCGGTTCACCGAACCGCCCGATTGGAATTCGGGAGAGAAGCGTCTCGGCAAAACCTTGGTTTGCCAGCGAACTCTTCGTCATCTCAGTCTGAATAAAGGTCGGGGCAATCGCGTTCACCCTGACACCATCTATCGCCCACTCCGCGGCAAGGCTCTTAGTGAGATGAATGAGCCCAGCTTTACTGGCGCCATAGGGACTTCGATTTTCAATTGCGACAACACCTGCTTGCGAGGCAATGTTGACTATGCGGCCGCCTACCCCCGCCTGGGCCCACTGTTTGTAAAAAGCCTGAGAAAGGAAGAATGGGCCAGACAGGTTTGTGCCAAGAATTTCATCCCAATCCGCGGGGCTAACATCCACAGATGGCATCGGGCGATTCACTCCGGCGTTGTTCACGAGCCCTTGTATCGGGCCGTGAGCCTGCCACAAGTTACGCACGAATTTTGCTATCGCTTCGGGGTCAGTTTGATCCAGAACGAGTGGTGGTGTTCCCAAACGGGAACCAATTTCCTCTGCTGTTTCCGAATCACGACTAGTTCCGAATACCGTTGCACCCGCGCGTTGAAGACCAGTCGATATTTCCCGACCGAGTCCGCGCCCGGCCCCGGTAACAAGAACCGCCATCCCTTCAACGGAGAAGAGGTCTGAAGCCTTTTCTGACATTGAACATCACCGCCTTGGTTTTTCTGGCCCTAACTTAGGGGCAATATTGTCGACTTCTGGCTGGGGGCGTCGAAGCAAATGGGGTGCCCCAGGCGAAACATAGATTCCCCGGGGGCATACGCCTGTCACAGCTGAATTTTCTAAATCATGCACGAGGAAGATGCGTGCGAATCAATTCGATAACAGCTGGAGTGTCCGGCTTAGTGTCGTGCTCGATTCGAAACACAGACCCGCCGGGCGTCAAAAGGAACTTTTCGAAATTCCAACGGACAGGCCCCCCAGTGCCGTCGGCGAAAGAGAAGTTGGTGAGATACGAATAAAGAGGATGTTGGTTAGGTCCGTCTAGGTCGACTTTCTTCGTCATTGGAAACGTCACATCCCAGGTGATAGAACAATACGCCTGGATACTGGCCTCCGAGTCCAATTCCTGTTGAAATTGATTGGACGGCAATCCGAGAACGGTGAAGCCCTCTGGGGAAAGCTCTCGATACATCGCCTCCAAGCGGCCGTACTGAGGAGAAAACCCGCATCGTGAAGCCACATTGACCACCAAGACAACTTTGTCGAGAAAACTAGCCATGGTTTGCTGCGACCCGTCAATCATGTCCAGCTCGATGGAGGCAAGATCCAGATCTGAAGTCATACTCCTAGGCTACCTAACCCTTCGCTCGTGAGCTCAGTTATCGGACAAGAAACGCAGTGGTCGCAATGACCCCAATGAGCACCATGACCGCCCGATAGACCTTTTCGGGGATGAGTTGTCCGTATCGTCCACCCAGCGCACCCCCGACCGCTGAACTCACTGCAAGCACAGCTACCGCACCCCAGGCGACAGGACCCAGCCAAACAAAAATCATCGCTGCGGTTGCGTTGGATATGGTGACGAGCGCGTTTTTGTATGCATTTGCTCGATGTAGCGAACCCTTCAATAGGACCGTCAAGTAGCTCAAAAGCAGCACTCCTTGCCCCGCACCAAAATATCCTCCATAGATACAGGAGAGAAATGTAGACGCCGAGAGAGGTATTACTTTCTCCGTCAAATGAGTTGGAGTGCTTTTCCACAAGATTCTCCTGATGGCCGGGCCGACCAGAATTAGCGACGTTGCAAAAATCATCAGGAACGGAACCAGCGCTTCAAACACCTCACCGGGGAACACGACAAGCAATACTCCACCGAACATGCCACCAAGCCCAGCAAGGACGAGCTGAGGCCCCAAGATTGCCCACTCGCCCCGGAGGCGGTTTCGATAAGAAAACGTCGCGGCCAAAATCCCAGGCAGCACTCCAAGATTATTGGTGATGTTTGCGGTAACCGGAGGAAGCCCAATGCTCACCAACAGCGGGAAGGTGATGAGGCCGCCAGAGCCCACAACGGAGTTTATTGACCCAGCGAACAGGCCCACCAGAGCAACCGCAACAACGCTTTCAAATGTCACTAGCGCTCAGCATTCGTCGCGAGACCGTTTCCAAGAGCAACCCTCACGAAGAAGACCGCCTCAATATGAGCTCCGGTGGCAGAAGCTTTTGGACCGCAAGAATGGAGGGGTCCTCCATTCTCATAATGATTCTCCTCAGAGCCCATCGAGCCATTGCTTTGGAGTCCTGACGGACAGTCGTGAGGGAATACGTAGACCACTCAGAAAGGCTGACATTGTCAAAACCCACCACGGCGATGGGATGCTCATCTCCAGGGCTCTGGTCCCGATGCGCGTCTACGACTCCAGTTGCGAGCAAATCGTTCGCACAGAAAATTGCCGAGAGGTCTGGGTCAGCAGAGATGAGCTTGCCGTACGCGTCGAAACCACCCTGGTGCGAGTATTCGCTAAGTAAAACAAGTTCTGGCCGAAGAGGCTGTCCCAGCTCCGCCAGGGCTGTTTGAAAACCCGCCAATCTGTCGACGGTCGTCGAGGCATTTCGATGGCCCCCGACGAAGCCAATGCGCTTGTACCCGCGTGCTACGAAATGCTCGGCCACTAACCGACCTCCCGCAAAGTTGTCCATTGCGATTTGGTCAAAAGGGAGCTTAGGAATGCGACGGTTCACTAATACCAGGGGTCTGTTTCTTTGTATCGCAACCCTGAGCTCTTCGGTGAGTTCGTTAGCTGTCGTGAAGATCAGGCCGTCAATTGACCCTGATTGGATTGCATCGATAGCGGCGGGGTTTGCATGCTCACTGGCTAACCAAACAACAAGACGCAGATTTCTTGATCGCGCCTCACGGTCAAGGGCCTCAAGTAACTCCGGGTAGAAGGGGTTTACCAGGTCTTCGACTAGCACTCCGATGTTGCCAGAACGACCGGTTCGCATTGTTTGGGCGGCGACGTGTGGGACGTACCCAATCTCTCTCGCAGCCTTGCGAACTCGTTTCGCTGTGGATTCCGTGACTCCTGGCAGATTCCGCATCACGCGGGAAACGGTGGCTTGCGAGACTCCAGCACGAGCTGCAACGTCTTTACTAGTAGCCACAGGTTGAAACTCTAACGCATCCGCTCAAATTTTGAATAGAAAATGACTACGTATACATTAAAAGATGATCCTAATGCGACGGCGCTATTCTTGAGAGGGAACAAAATGTCCAATCCGAGCAAATCTGTCGATGTTGTCACTATCAAAGAGCCGCTCTCGCAGTCTCAGACTTTTGGATCCAGTGATGAGGTTCGTCAGGTGGTCTCGAAGGTCGTCGGTGATATTCGGCATCGTGGAGATTCAGCGGTCCGCGAATATTCGGAGAAATTTGATAGGTGGTCTCCCGAGTCGTTTGTTCTCTCCCCCTCTGAGATTGAGCAAGCGATTGATTCGCTCTCGCCACAGGTCATAGAGGACATCGCATTCGTTCAAGAACAAGTACGAAACATGGCGCAGCACCAGAGGGACACACTCAAAGACTTCGAAGTGGAAACTCTGGATGGTGTCCACCTTGGCCAGAAACACGTTCCCATCTCCCGAGCTGGAGCCTACATACCAGGAGGGAAGTATCCGCTCCTGGCTTCTGCACACATGACAATCATCACGGCGAAAGTTGCAGGAGTAGAGGAGGTCATCGCAATGACTCCCCCACTAGGTGGCGAAGTCCCCGCCGCAACGGTAGCGGCAATGCACATGGCCGGAGCCGACCAGATTTACCTCCTCGGTGGCGTGCAAGCGGTCGCAGCAATGGCCGTCGGCACTGAGTCCGTGCCGAAAGTGGACATTATTGCCGGACCTGGAAATGCTTTCGTCGCAGAGGCTAAACGACAACTCTTCGGTGAAGTCGGTATTGATTTGTTCGCAGGCCCAACCGAGGTGCTTATTGTCGCCGATGGCTCCGCCGACCCGTTCGTCGTGGCAGTGGACCTGCTGTCTCAAGCCGAGCACGGGCCGGAATCTCCAGCAATCTTGATCACAACATCAGAAGCGTTGGCACAAGAGGTTGTCGAACTTGTCGACAAGATTCTTCCCGATATGCCCACCAAAGATTTTGCTGAGCCGGCATGGCGGAATTTTGGACAAGTCCTGGTGGTGAATTCGCTCGATGATGCCTATTCGCTTGCTGACGATTTCGCGTCAGAGCACGTTCAAATACTCACCGAAAACCCCAGAGAGGCTCTGGTGAAGATGCGACATTATGGAGCGCTCTTCCTGGGAGAGGGGACTTGTGTTTCATACGGCGATAAGACAATTGGCACGAATCATGTACTGCCTACGATGGGAGCTGCTCGATACACGGGAGGGCTTTGGGTAGGCAAATACCTCAGAACGGTGACATACCAGGAGGTCACAGACAGAAAATCCTCGGCGTTTCTTGGGGAAGTCACAGGCAGGACAGCTCGAGTCGAGAACTTCGAAGGACATGCTCGATCCGGTGACGTCCGCGCCTGGAAATACGGTGGCCAGCAGTTCCCCTGGATTGATTCTGTCCTGTAGGGGCCACCCCTAAAAGACCGAGGAGGACAAGTTGACAAAAATCAACGCATCTGCCGCTGAAGCTCTCGCAGGCTCAGTCCGTGATGGCATGACCGTTGCGGTCGGTGGATTTGGATTATCCGGCATTCCGATCAACCTCATCGCAGCTCTTCGGGACAGCGGAGTGAAAGACCTGACAATCGTGTCGAACAATATGGGGGTTGACGGCAAGGGTTTGGGCGTGATTCTCGAGAACGGTCAAGTATCGCGAGTCCTGTCTTCTTACGTTGGAGAAAATAAACTCTTCGCAGAGCAGTTCCTGAATGGGAAACTGGAAGTTGAATTTGTGCCCCAAGGAACCCTCGCAGAGCGCCTTCGAGCAGGTGGCGCGGGAATACCGGCGTTTTACACTCCGACCGGCGCAGGCACCCCAGTTGCAGACGGGAAAGAAACGCGAGATTTCGACGGGCGGCCGTGCATTTTGGAGTATGGCATTAGAACGGATATCTCTCTGGTGCGGGCATGGAAAGGTGACTCGGAAGGGAATCTGATTTACCGTTTGGCTGCGCGCAACTTCAATCCCCTTGTCGCGATGGCAAGCACGATGACCATCGCCGAGGTGGAGATTCTGTCTGACGAATTTTTGGAACCCGACACAATAATGACGCCCGGAGTTTTCGTTCAAAAAATCGTCGTCGCGGAAGACAGGACGAAACATATCGAGCAGCTCACCGTCCGAGAAAGGGGAATCTCCTGATGTGGACTAGAGATGAAATGGCGTCGATTGCGGCTTCCGAGCTGGTCACTGGTCAGTATGTGAATCTTGGTATTGGAATTCCCACTTTGGTCGCGAACCACCTTCCCGATGGCGTCAAGATCACGCTTCAGTCAGAAAACGGAATTTTGGGGATGGGCCCCTTTCCCTACACAGGGGAGGAAGATCCAGACCTGATCAATGCAGGAAAGCAAACCGTGACTCTAATGCCGGGGGCAAGCACCTTCGACTCCGCTACGTCATTCGGGATGATCCGGGGGGGTCATGTTCAGGTAGCGATTTTGGGCGCTTTGGAAGTTTCACAACACGGCGACCTCGCTAACTGGACCATTCCCGGAAAGCTGGTCAAAGGCATGGGCGGGGCGATGGATTTGGTCGCGGGCACTCCCCGAGTAATCGTGATTACAGACCACGTATCCAAGGATGGCTCATCAAAACTTGTTAGAGAATGTTCACTGCCTCTCACGGGTAAAGGGGTTGTCGACCGAGTCATCACAGATCGTGCGGTGTTTGACATCGACTCGGACGGGCTGCTCCTCAGGTCGATTGCGCCGGGCCTCAGTGTCGAAGATATTAGAAGCGCCACCGACGCTCCATTTCGGTTGGCAAAAGATCTGGTAGTCGGTCCAGCTTCACCCGGAGGTGTCGCATGACAATCATCGTCGCCTATCGAAGAACTCCGTTTGGTCGCTTTCTTGGCTCACTTTCCGGACTCGCCGCAAGCGATATCGGGGCGACAGCGCTGAAATCAGCCCTAAATGATGCCGGCCTCGACCCCGGAGAAGTTGATATTTGTGTCGCTGGCCAGGTCCTTCAAGCGGGGGCCGGACAAAACCCGGCGCGTCAAACAGCGGTATCGGCTGGCATTCCTCTTCACGTACCAGCCATCACCCTCAATGCTGTCTGTCTTTCAGGGATGGAAGCGATAACCTACGGACACCGCCTGATTCAGAACGGCGAGGCATCCATCGTCGTGTGCATCGGCCAAGAATCTATGTCAAATGCGCCACACCTTCTGCGTCATTCTCGAACCGGAACCAAATATGGGTCCGCGGAAATAGTCGATTCACTGGAATTTGACGGATTGACGGACGCTTTTGGCCACTGTTCAATGGGCTTCTCAACTGATTCGGGAAATTTGGAAAGAGGTTGGGAGCGGGATGCTCAAGACCGGTGGGCCGCCCTTTCACATCAAAGAGCAGCAAATAGCTCGGAGTTCTTCGAGGGCGAACTTGCCGAAGTCGAAGTGAAGAGCCGCAAAGAAACGGCAGTATTTCGCGAGGATGAGGGAATCCGCTCCGACACCACTGTCGAGACACTGGGCTCGCTGCGGCCCGCATTCAGTTCGACGGGAACGATCACCGCTGGTAACGCCTCGCAGATATCTGATGGAGCTGCGTGTGTCGTGCTGATGAATGAGGAAGCCGCCGAGTCGCGCGGTATTAGAGGGTTGGCGCGAATTGTGTCCCACGCCTTCGTTGCCGGACCCGACACCCAGTTGCACTCACAACCGTCCTCGGCGATCGTCGCCGCTCTCAAGAAAATTGGAAGGCCCGTTTCTGAGTTGCGTGCTGTCGAAATCAATGAAGCTTTTGCCAGCGTGGTTCTGCAATCTACGGCTGACCTTGGTGTTGACTCCTCGATTGTTAATCGGCATGGAGGAGGTATCGCCCTGGGGCATCCCATCGGTGCCTCTGGGGCGAGAATCGTGGGCACACTTGCACGAGAATTGGGCGTCCAAGGAAAGGGAGAGTTGGGCGCGGCCGGTATTTGCGGGGGGGGCGGGCAAGGCTCGGCGCTTGTCATTGAATCGCTTTAGACTCTGTTAAATAACCGGTATGTACCTAACCAACGCCCCGTCTTAGACTTCGCGTTTTTCTCTCACCCCCGTACCCACGGAGCCCCACCCCAGTAACTTCCGCGGGTCTGGGTCAGTTATCTCCACCTCGGGAGAATCAAAGAGCGTGAAAATCTTGGGCGCCGCTCCACAGCTAGCGGTGGCTCAACGCCAGACCAAGCTTTGGGCGGGACCTCAGCGAATACCCGCAATCGTTTGCGAATTTCAGGTAACCTGTGGGCCACACGTCAGACAACCTGTCTAGCGTGGAGGAGACTCAGACGAGGAGCATTGGGTGCGCAGTAACGAGGACATTATTCGAATCGGTCAGTTCAGCGAGTCTGGGGTTCTCTCGGTCGCTCGGGCATTGGGGCTCGACCAACGCTTCGGCATTGACTGGGTTACTGAAAGGGTGCCATCCTCGCCCGCTCAATTCGATTCGCTGCGGAAAGGCGAGATGGATGTCGCCATTACTAGTCCCGATAACGTCCTCCTATACGCCACAACAGCGGAAAACCCGCTTGGCGAACAACTAGACCTGTGCTTCTTGCGCCCGATTGATCGAGGCCTCAGACTTGCCCTCTATACCGATTCGTCGATTAGCTCAGTCGAGGACTTCGCCGGAGCAACGCTGGGCGTGGACGTCATGAGTTCCGGTTTTGCCCTCTTGCTTCTCTCCATGCTCGATCACTTAGGCGTGGACAAGACCAGCGTGAACTTTGAGGCAGTAGGAGCCACCCCCAAGCGTCTCGAGGCCATTCGAACCGGGTCGATTCAGGGCTCGGTGCTCAACGCTGAGGCCGCGATAAACGCCGAGAAGGAGGGGCTCACCTGCTGGGCGACGTCGCGAGACGTGTCCGACCGTTACGTCGGAACCGTGCTCGCCCAAATCGGGCACACCCTTGCGCCTCGCATCGAATTGTTTCTGGAGATGTGGGAGGAGGCTACGCGTGCGATTGTGGAGCTCGAGACTCAAGATGTTCTTGACCTGCTGACTGCTCAGGCGCCCGCTTTGGCGAACCGCGAATACATCGCTCTGCTTCGCTCCCCCGATTTCGGCTGCCTCTCTGACCATCATGTGGTGGCCGAGGACCTCGAGGTTCTCTCCCAGATTCGCTCAGCGGCCGGCGCGTATCGGCCTTCCGCCAACGCCATCGAGGCCTTAGTCGCTCGATAGTCGCGCTCGGAGGGCTTGTTTTCTGGCTGAAGTTTGCTGGACTTGCGGACTCGGACGGAAGTGTTATGGTGTTACACAATCGATTGCAGAAATTGTGCGATTGATGTTAGCTACTAGCCAACGGAGGCTCGAATGCAGGTACGCGACTATCTGATACGTCGGTTAGTCCTATTGCCCTTCATCATGCTCGGTGTGAGTGTGGTCGTGTTCACGCTGACAAGATTCACCGGCTCACCTGTCGGTATCTACGCCACTCCGAACATGACGCCGGATGAAGTCGCCGCCCTCGAAGCGCGATACCTGCTCGACCAACCCATCCCCGTGCAGTACGCGGCCTGGCTGGGGGGACTGCTCCGGGGCGATCTCGGCTGGTCTGGTGTCTCGGTCGCCCCGGTCACCGCCGTCATCGGTGACAAAATGACCGCCACGCTCGAATTGGCCCTCGCGGCAGCCATTATCGCGATTCTCGGAGGCATTGCACTCGGCACCATCGCTGGGGTTCGTCGTAATAAGGGCCCGGACCACATGGCCCGGCTTTTTTCGATTCTGGGTGCGAGCACGCCCACCTTCTGGTTTGGCCTTCTTCTGCTCGTCCCGTTCTATCTCTGGCTCGACTGGTTCCCCCTCGGCCGCTCAACGACTGAGATCTGGAACTCGATTGGTCACCCCACAGGGCTCTACACACTCGACGCGATACTCGCGGGCAATCCAGCAGCGCTGCTCGACGCACTTCGACATCTGGTGTTACCCGCGACGGTTCTTGCCTTTGGAGCGATGGCCATCATCGTTCGTATGATGCGCTCGTCGATGGTCGAAGCCCTCTCCGAGGAGTATGTCGACGCGGCGCGTTCGAAGGGCCTGCCAGAGGGCGTCGTCATCAAGCGCCACGCTCGTCGTAATGCGCTGGTGCCCACCATCACCGTGATTGGCCTTAGTTTCGGGTTTCTCCTCCAAGGTTCGGTTGCCGTCGAGCTCATTTTCCGCTGGCCAGGTCTAGGCCAGTGGGTGACGAGTGCGATTCTCTCGGGAGATCAGGCGACCATCATGTCCTACGTCTTGGTTACCGCAGTCATCTTCATGACTGTCAATCTCGCCGTGGATATCGCCTATGCGTACCTCGACCGCAGGGTGGTGTTGGGCGGATGAGTAACTTCACAGCAGCGGCAGCAATCGACGAGTCGAAGCAGTCGGTAATGAGCGTCAAATGGACGCGTCGTAAAGAAGTCGCCCGCGAAGTCTTCAGTAACCCCCTCACCGTGCTGGGCATGGTCATCATTGGCGCCTTTTTCCTCATGGCTCTTCTCGCACCACTACTGACCGAGCCCAATCAGCCCGATGCCTATCAAAGTCCCCGCGACTGGGCCAACATCGATTCCCCACCCGGAATCGACGGCCACGTGCTGGGAACAGACTCTCAGGGCGGTGACGTCCTCTACGGCATCATTTGGGGTTCCAGGCTGTCGCTGCAGCTTTCTCTCACCGTGGTGGGCTTCACCTTGGTCTTCGGGGCCATCATCGGCAGCGTCGCGGCGATGCGGGGGGGTCGACTCGACAACTTCCTGATGCGGCTTGTCGACGTGTTCCTCTCGATCCCCGAGCTGATTTTCGCTCTCGCGATCGCAGCGGTGCTGGGGCCGTCTTTCCGCAACATCATCCTCGCTCTGGCAGCCGTGTTTTGGGTTAAGTACGCCCGTATTATTCGCGGTGAGATCATCCGGATCAAACAAGCGGAATATGTCGCCGCAGCCAGAGTCACCGGAGATTCCACCTGGAACATTTACCGAAAAGATGTTTTACCGAACGCCGTGACACCCCTTGTGGTCCAGGCCACATTGGACATGGGCAACGTGGTGCTCATTGGCGCCACCCTGAGCTTCATCGGTCTTGCGCAGGCAGGACTCACGGA
>Ga0181557_1001245_pt1 | contig 29832 bp, 37 predicted proteins | sample 011ome_23_FD_148632 | JGI IMG/M metagenome (GOLD analysis project Ga0181557, IMG submission 148632) | Coastal salt marsh microbial communities from the Groves Creek Marsh, Skidaway Island, Georgia - 011506CT metaG (spades assembly) | ecosystem: Environmental > Aquatic > Marine > Intertidal zone...
CGTAGGTGCGGGCATTGTGGTCAAGATTTTCGCCTAGTTGTTAGCCCTTTTTACCGGAAGGCCAGTAGCTCAATTGGCAGAGCGGCGGTCTCCAAAACCGCAGGTTGGGGGTTCGATTCCCTCCTGGCCTGCCAGTGTAAGTAGTATCTGGCTGAACGGTAAAATGAATAAGGGAATATTGAAAGTATCATGAACGCGAAGCTAGAAACGTCATCGTCAGGTAAGTTCGGTTCGGTTTGGTGGTTGCTGGTCGTGGCAATTATCTTGGGTGGCGTTTATGCGAATTCGCTTTACGTCTCTGTTGGCGTTTTCTATCGAGCGCTGGCGGGTGTGGCCTTGGCAGCGGTAGCTGTGCTGATGGCGCTTCAAACCAGCTCTGGTAGAGCTGCCTGGGAGCTGGCGAAGGAGGCGAGAGTCGAAATTCGCAAAGTTGTTTGGCCGACACGCCAAGAAACCTCTCAGACCACTTTGATAGTGGTGGTCGTGGTGATTTTCGTTGGATTAATTCTGTGGGGTTTGGATTCCAGCTTGAGCTGGGGTATCCAAGCCATTATCGGTTAAAGACGACCAGGAGAAGGTTGTGGCAAAGCGTTGGTATGTAGTGCATGCCTATTCAGGATTTGAGAAGCAGGTGATGCGCGCCCTGATAGAGCGTGTCAACCTCTCAAGCTTTGCGGATAAATTTGGCGAGGTCATAGTTCCCTCAGAAGAAGTCGTAGAGATGCGCGCCGGCAAAAAACGCCGCAGCGAGCGTAAGTTCTTCCCGGGTTATGTGTTGGTCCAAATGGAGCTTGATAGCGACACCTGGCATCTGGTTAAAGAGACCCCCAGAGTGCTGGGTTTCATTGGCGGTAAAGCGGATAATCCGGCGCCAATATCGGAAGCCGAGGCAGCTACCATTCTGCAACGCGTACAAACTGGCGCTGAACACGCGACACCTAAGACAGTATTTGAGCCTGGCGAATTGGTCAGGGTCATTGATGGCCCCTTCAACGATTTCAGTGGTGTCGTTGAAGAGGTGAACTACGACAAGAATCGATTGCGTGTTGCAGTCATGATTTTCGGTCGTTCTACCCCAGTTGAACTGGATTTCGGTCAAGTCGAAAAAGGCTAGATCGGTTTTTGCAATCTAACGTTCGTCCAGCCGACGACGTTATTGGCGGGGACCTTTAGTAGTAATGTGCAGCAGCCAGCAGTGCATTGTGAACCAGGGCTAGCACCCAAAAGGAGAGAAAAGTGGCTAAGAAGATTTTCGCCTACATCAAACTGCAGGTACCTGCAGGCAAGGCAAACCCGAGTCCGCCCGTTGGCCCAGCACTGGGACAGAAGGGTGTCAATATTATGGAATTCTGCAAAGCGTTTAATGCAGAGACCCAGTCCATGGAAGTCGGCATGCCGATTCCGGTCGTCATTACAGTTTATGCCGACAAGAGCTTCACCTTCATCAAGAAAACTCCGCCGGCCTCGGTCCTGTTGAAGAAGGCGGCGGGCGTCACCAGTGGCAGCCCTGTTCCGAATAAGAACAAGGTTGGCAAGGTGACTCGCGCTCAGTTAGAAGAAATCGCTGCGCTAAAGCTGCCTGACTTGACCGCTAAGGATATGGATGCAGCCGTGCGAACGATCGCCGGTAGCGCCCGCGCTGCGGGTATTGAAACGGAAGGGGTGGTCTAAATGGCGAAGCAGAGTAAGCGAGTTCGAGAGTTTAATGCCAGGATCGAGCAGGGCAAGGTATACCCCATAGAAGAAGCAGTCGCCATCCTGACTGAGCTGTCTAAGGTGAAATTCGTTGAGTCCATCGACGTGAGCATTAACCTTGGGGTTGATCCTCGAAAGTCCGATCAAGTTGTTCGTGGCGCGACCGTCATGCCAAATGGCACCGGTAAGCAAGTTCGAGTAGCTGTATTTGCCCAGGGCGAAAAGGCTGAGGAAGCGAAAGCGGCGGGTGCTGAGATTGTCGGAATGGACGATCTCGCAGTGTCAATTAAAGCCGGTAATCTGGATTTCGACGTGGCAATTGCGACGCCAGACGCGATGCGCGTTGTCGGTCAGCTGGGCCAAATTCTTGGTCCTCGCGGTCTGATGCCAAACCCTCGTCTGGGTACGGTAACCCCAGATGTCGGTGAAGCGGTCAGAAATGCGAAAGCAGGCCAGGTTCGCTATCGTACTGACAAAAACGGCATCATCCACGGTGGTGTCGGCAAAGTAGGCTTTGAGGCCAAAGCTATCAAGGAAAACATAGAGGCGTTGTTGTCTGATCTGCGCAAAGCGAAACCGGCTTCGGCGAAGGGAACCTATGTCAAACGCGTAGTTGTATCGACAACCATGGGCGCAGGCATCCCCATCGATCAGTCTGCTCTCGACTATTAAGTAAGCTATTCGCGGCTAAAGGCTTGTCGGCAGCGACCTGCCTTTAGCCGCAGAAAGACTTTGGGATATCTGGAGCGCATCGAAATTTGAAGCGCAACAGAGCTCGTCAAAGACCGCAGGTCCCGGGCAGCTGATGTTGAGCGTAGCCTTGGTTAAGTTTCAGTTGGAAGCCTGCGCAGATGGTGAACCCGATTCAAATTAAATACTTGGATCCTATCGCCGTGATGCAATCCACCTAAACCAGAAGACGGGGCAGGTGGTGGATTAATCAAGTCACAGGAGTACATGTTTGTGCCTATAGGACTTAAAGAGAAACAGGCGATCGTTGCTGAGGTTAACCTCACAGCATCGACTGCGCTCTCTGCAGTCATGGCTGACTATCGTGGGGTTTCCGTCGCCGGAATGACCAAGCTACGAAAAGACGCCAGGGAAGCAGGGGTTCAGGTTCGCGTGATTCGCAATACACTGGCAAAACTCGCATTTGCAGGCACTGATTTTGAGTGCATGAGCGAAGTACTGCTCGGCCCAAATGTCATCGCATTTTCTATTGAAGACCCAGGCGCAGCTGCCCGTGTTCTCAAGGAGTTCGCGAAGACTAACGACAAGTTTGAGATCAGAGCGCTTAGCGTGGGTGGTAAATTACTCCCCGCTGATCAGATTGACGCTCTCGCCAAACTACCAACTCGCGACCAAGCAATAGCCATGCTCATGATGGTGATGTTGGAACCGGTGGCGAAATTGGCCAAGACGTTGAACGACGTTCCGGCCAAGGTAACACGTGTCGTGGCCGCAGTTCGGGATCAAAAGCAAGAAAAAGCCGCTTAAGTTAATTTGTTAATTGGAGAAAGGGACCTATGTCTTTATCTAAAGATGATATTTTGAATGCCATCGCTGAAATGAGCGTAATGGATGTTGTTGAACTCGTTTCTGCTATGGAAGAGAAGTTCGGTGTTTCTGCTGCTGCCGCTGTTAGCGCTGCACCAGTCGCTGTCGCTGCTGCTGTGGTAGAAGAGAAAGACGAGTTTGACGTCATCATTACTGCTGCTGGCGAAAAGAAAGTCAACGCGATTAAGGTTGTTCGTGCCATCACCGGTCTGGGCTTGAAAGAAGCGAAAGATCTGGTGGATAACGCGCCATCAACTGTTAAGGAAGGCGTTAATAAAGCTGAAGCTGAAGATCTCAAGAAGCAGCTTGAAGAAGCTGGTGCATCAGTGGAGCTCAAGTAATCCGGATCTCATCTTGGTTACGACAAGTGCAAAAGGCTGGGCAGTGATTTCACTGTCCAGCCTTTTTGTGCTTTGAAATTTGTCCTTTGCCGAAACTGCAGGCGAAGCTCAGCGTGATTTTATGATCTAGTTTGGAGGCATTAATGGCCTATTCATACACAGAGAAGAAACGAATCCGTAAGGACTTTAGTAAGCTGCCCAGGGTGATGGACATTCCCTATCTGCTTGCTATCCAGGTGGAATCTTATAATGAATTCTTGCAGGAGAATGTCTCCACTGAAACCAAGATCAATAAAGGGCTCCATGCGGCATTTAAGTCAGTTTTTCCTATCGTTAGCTATTCAGGCAGTGCAGCGCTGGAATACGTCAGCTACCGCTTAGGCAAGCCAGCCTTTGATGTCAAGGAGTGTCAGCTTCGAAGTGTCACCTACGCAGTCCCTTTGAGGGTCAAGGTGAGATTGATTATCTATGATAAGGATTCTGCCAATAAAGCGATAAAAGATATTAAAGAGCAGGAAGTCTACATGGGTGAAATACCACTCATGACAGATAACGGTACCTTTGTGATAAACGGTATTGAGCGGGTTGTGGTGTCGCAATTGCATCGTTCACCCGGCGTATTTTTCGACCACGATAAAGGCAAGACACACTCTTCAGGGAAGCTTCTGTATTCCGCCCGCATCATTCCAATGCGTGGCTCTTGGCTGGACTTTGAGTTTGACCCGAAAGACTGCGTGTTTGCTCGTATTGACCGGCGCCGAAAGTTGCCAGCTACCGTTCTGCTGCGGGCGCTTGGACTCAGCGCAGAGGAGATACTCGAGCAATTTTTTGACACTGATACGTTTAATATCAAGGGTGAGACCTACAGCCTCAATTTGATCGCGAGTCGCCTGCGAGGCGAGACTGCGCGTTTTCCTATTCGCGACAAAGACGGCAACTCCATTGTTGAGGAAGGTACGCGAATCACTGCTCGACACATTCGAGACATGGACAAAGCCGGCCTTACCACCCTTGAAGTGCCGGTCGAATACGTCTGCGGTCATGTGTTGGCCAAAGACCTGATTGACACTAGTACCGGTGAGATATTGGTGCCCTGCAACTCGCAAATTACCGAAGAGATACTCGGTCACATTATCGCTGCCGGACATTCCTCGTTTGAAACCATTTATACCAACGACCTGGATTGTGGCCCCTTTATTTCTGACACATTGAACGTTGATTCAACGACAAACCGTTTGGAAGCGTTGGTCGAAATATACCGAATGATGCGCCCTGGTGAGCCACCCACGAAGGAAGCTGCCGAAAATCTCTTCACGAATCTGTTCTTCTCTCCAGAAAGGTATGATCTGACAGCCGTGGGGCGAATGAAATTCAACCGTCGTCTCGGGCGCGAAGAAGAAGTTGGCGAAGGTACACTGAGTAACGAGGATATTATCGACGTTGTTAAATGCCTCATTAATATTCGAAACGGTAAGGATATGGTCGACGATATCGATCACTTGGGTAACCGCCGAGTCAGATCAGTGGGCGAGATGGCAGAAAATGCCTTTCGATTGGGCCTGATTCGAGTCGAACGCGCTGTCAAGGAACGCTTGAGTCTGGCCGAATCAGAAGGCTTGATGCCACAGGACCTTATCAACGCGAAACCCGTTGCAGCAGCGGTTAAGGAATATTTTGGCTCCGCCCAACTGTCTCAGTTTATGGACCAAAATAATCCTCTGTCAGAAGTGACCCACAAGCGTCGAGTTTCAGCGCTCGGGCCAGGTGGCTTGACGCGAGAAAGAGCGGGCTTTGAGGTACGAGACGTTCATCCAACTCACTATGGTCGAGTCTGTCCGATTGAAACACCGGAAGGCCCGAATATTGGTCTCATCAACTCGCTGGCGACTTATGCGCGAACCAATGAATATGGGTTCCTGGAAAGCCCTTATCGAAAGGTAGTCGACGGCGTCGCCACTTTAGAAATCGAGTACTTGTCAGCGATCGTCGAAAGCGACTATGTCATCGCCCAGGCGAGCACGCCGTTGGATGATCAAGGCAACCTCGTTGATGAATTGATTGACGTTCGCCATCTGGGCGAGTTCAGTAAGGCGCCTCGCGCTAGCGTCAACTACATGGACGTTTCGCCACAACAGGTGGTCTCAGTCGCGGCTTCACTGATCCCTTTCCTGGAGCACGATGATGCAAACCGGGCTCTGATGGGTTCCAACATGCAGCGCCAAGCCGTACCGACCCTGAGAGCCGAAAAGCCGTTAGTGGGCACAGGAATGGAAGGGATCGTAGCCCGTGACTCAGGTGTCTGTGTGACGGCACGTCGCGGTGGTCGGGTCGAAACGGTTGATGCTGCGCGGATTGTGATTCGCGTGCATGATGCCGAGACAGCCTCCGGCGAGGCGGGTGTGGATATTTATAACCTCACCAAATACACCCGCTCAAACCAGAACACCTGTATTAACCAGAAACCGCTAGTCAAAGAGGGTGACCAGATCGCTCGTGGAGACGTACTGGCAGATGGTCCATCTGTTGACCTGGGCGAGTTGGCTCTTGGCCAAAATATGCGCATCGCGTTCATGACCTGGAATGGTTACAACTTTGAAGACTCGATACTGATTTCTGAGCGAGTGGTTAAGGAAGATCGATTCACGACCATTCACATTCAGGAACTCACCTGTATTGCTCGAGATACCAAGCTGGGATCGGAAGATATTACCTGCGATATCCCTAATGTGGGTGAAGGCGCATTGTCCAAACTGGACGAAGCCGGCATCGTCTATATCGGTGCGGAAGTCAGCGCGGGTGATATTCTGGTGGGCAAGGTAACGCCCAAAGGTGAGACCCAGTTGACACCGGAAGAGAAGTTGCTGCGGGCGATCTTTGGTGAAAAGGCATCCGATGTAAAAGATACCTCTCTGCGCGTACCCAGCAGCTATAACGGCACTGTTATAGACGTTCAGGTCTTCACGCGTGACGGTATAGAGAAAGACGTCCGCGCTCGCGATATTGAGCGGCTCGCGCTGGAGGAAGTGCGGCGTAATATTGAAGAGGAATACCGTATTATCAAGACGGCGACCTTTGAACGTTTGGCGGACTCATTGGAAGGCAATTCTGTGGTTGCCGGACCTGGCTTAAAGAAGGGCGACAAGATCACGTCTGAATACCTGAAAGGGTTGGCTTCAGAGGACTGGTTCAAGCTTCGCATGGACAGCGAAGGGTTGAACAATTTGCTCGAGCAAACTGAACTGCGCCTTAAGGAGCGTCGAGTTGCCTTGGATGAGCAGTTTGATGAAAGCAAAGGCAAGCTGCAAAGCGGTGATGACTTGGCGCCGGGCGTGCTGAAGATTGTCAAGGTCTACCTGGCCATTAAGCGTCGCATTCAGCCCGGTGACAAGATGGCCGGACGACATGGTAACAAGGGCGTGATTTCAGTGATCAAGCCAATAGAAGACATGCCCTTTGATGAAAATGGCGATCCCATCGATATCGTCCTGAACCCGCTCGGCGTGCCCAAGCGGATGAACGTCGGACAGATCCTGGAAACCCACCTGGGTTGGGCTGCCGATGGACTCGGCAAGCGTATCGGTGAAATGCTTGATATGAAGCGAGAGGTCGAAGAGATTCGACAATTCCTGGATAAAGTCTATAACGGTAGTGGCCGAAAAGAGGATCTGAGCTCGTTTACAGATGCCGAGATCATCGAGATGGCAGGCAATTTGCGCTCTGGTGTACCCATGGCGACCTCCGTGTTCAATGGCGCCACAGAAGCTGAAATCAAAGGTATGCTGGCATTGGCGGGTTTACCCATCGATGGCCAGACCAACTTGTTCGACGGTACAACCGGTGAGCAGTTTGATCGTCCAGTGACCGTCGGTCTCATGTATATGCTCAAGCTCAACCACCTGGTCGATGACAAGATGCATGCACGATCAACGGGTTCTTACAGTCTGGTGACTCAGCAGCCATTGGGCGGTAAAGCACAGTTTGGTGGTCAGCGATTTGGTGAAATGGAAGTCTGGGCCCTTGAAGCGTATGGCGCGGCTTACACCTTGCAAGAAATGCTGACTGTGAAGTCCGACGACGTCCATGGTCGAACACGCATGTACAAGAATATTGTGGACGGCGATCACCGCATGGAGCCTGGCATGCCAGAGTCTTTCAACGTGTTGGTCAAAGAGATCCGCTCGCTCGGGATCGATATAGAACTGGAAAACGACTGAGCAAACGCGATTCTTTTTGTGCCGATGAGACACAGAATAGACGAACTGGAATTAAATTAAAGGCGGGCTTTTAGCCCGGTGGAGGAAAGTCTTGAAAGATCTTCTTAACATACTCAGGTCACAAGGGCAGTCAGATGACTTCGATTCTCTCAGAATCGGCCTTGCCTCCCCTGAGATGATTCGATCCTGGTCTTACGGCGAAGTTAAAAAGCCAGAAACTATTAACTACAGGACCTTCAAGCCTGAGCGAGATGGCTTGTTCTGCGCCAAGATCTTTGGACCAACTAAGGACTATGAATGTCTCTGCGGCAAATATAAGCGACTCAAGCATCGCGGCGTTATCTGTGAAAAGTGTGGCGTGGAAGTGGCGCTCGCGAAGGTCAGGCGTGAGCGCATGGGTCACATTGAGCTAGCCAGTCCGGTCGCTCATATCTGGTTTTTGAAGTCGTTGCCGTCCCGTATTGGTTTGTTAATGGACATGACCTTGCGTGATATCGAACGCGTTCTTTACTTCGAGTCTTTTATCGTCATTGATCCAGGTCTGACCTCTCTGGAGAAAAAGCAGCTGATGACCGACGAGCAGTACTATGAAGCGTTGGAAGAGTTTGGCGATGAGTTCGAGGCAAAAATGGGTGCCGAAGCCATCCAGGAACTCATGAAAGACATGAATGTGAAAGAAGAGATTGCGCAGATTCGAGAAGAACTACCGCAAACTAATTCGGACACAAAGATCAAGAAGCTCACCAAACGCCTGAAGTTGATGGAAGCGTTTGATAAGTCAGGCAATCGTCCGGAATGGATGATATTCACGGTCCTGCCGGTCCTGCCACCAGATCTTCGCCCGCTAGTACCACTGGAAGGTGGTCGGTTCGCGACCTCTGATCTGAACGACCTGTACCGTCGAGTGATAAACCGTAACAATCGTCTGAAGCGCCTATTAGACCTGTCTGCGCCAGACATTATTGTTCGCAACGAAAAGCGTATGTTGCAGGAAGCCGTCGATGCGCTACTCGACAACGGTCGGCGTGGTCGCGCTATCACGGGTACCAATAAGCGGCCTTTGAAGTCTCTGGCCGACATGATCAAAGGCAAGCAAGGCCGGTTCCGCCAGAATTTGCTGGGTAAGCGGGTCGATTACTCGGGTCGTTCAGTGATTGTTGTGGGTCCGAGCCTGCGCTTGCACCAGTGCGGATTGCCGAAAAAAATGGCGCTGGAGTTATTCAAACCGTTTATCTTCGGCAAGCTCGAAGCGCGCGGCCTCGCTACCACCATCAAAGCGGCAAAGAAGATGGTAGAGCGGGAAACGCCGGAAGTCTGGGATATCCTGGCCGACGTCATTCGTGAACATCCAGTGCTGTTGAACCGAGCACCGACGCTGCACCGACTTGGTATACAGGCGTTCGAGCCGGTCTTGATTGAGGGCAAAGCAATCCAGTTGCATCCTTTGGTTTGTACCGCTTACAACGCTGACTTTGACGGCGACCAGATGGCAGTTCACGTCCCCCTGACGCTGGAAGCGCAACTTGAGTCGCGGGCATTGATGATGTCAACGAACAACGTGCTGTCACCTGCTGACGGTCAACCGATCATAGTCCCCAGTCAGGACGTGGTGCTGGGCGTCTATTACATGACTCGTGAAAAGATCAACGAGCGGGGCGAAGGTATGGCCTTTGCTGATGTTGAAGAAGTGTCGCGGGCATACCGGGCGGGCAAAGTTGGCTTACAGGCCAGGGTCAAGGTTCGTATAAAGGAAGTTGTCAAAACCGAAGACGGTGAATATATCAGTCGGCGAGAGATTAAAAACACGACTGTCGGTCGAGCGCTGTTGTACGAAATTGTACCGCAGGGGCTGCCCTATGAACTGATCAACCGCACCCTGGGCAACAAGGACATGTCGAGCCTGATCAATACCTGTTACCGAACTGTCGGTCTGAAGGCCACGGTAATCTTTGCCGACCAGTTGATGTATATGGGGTATGAGTATTCGACCCGTTCTGGTGCTTCAATCGGCGTTGAAGATTTCGTCATACCCAAGGAAAAGGCGAGTATTATTGAAGAGGCCGAAAGCGAAATTCGCGAGATCGAATCTCAGTATGCTTCCGGCCTGGTGACCCAGGGTGAGAAATACAACAAAGTCATCGATATTTGGACTCGAGCCAACGAACTGGTTGGTGCTGCGATGATGAAAAATCTGGCAACCGAAACTGTCATCAACAAAGAGGGCAAAGAAGAGGTTCAGGGATCCTATAACAGTGTCTGGATGTACTCTGACTCGGGTGCTCGTGGATCACCCGCACAGATTCGACAGTTGGCGGGTATGCGAGGTTTGATGACCAAGCCCGACGGCTCGATTATCGAGACGCCGATTACGGCGAACTTCCGTGAAGGCTTGTCGGTAATGCAGTACTTCATCTCCACGCACGGCGCCCGTAAGGGCTTGGCCGACACGGCATTGAAGACGGCTAACTCTGGTTATCTGACTCGCCGATTGGTTGACGTTGCGCAAGACCTGGTTGTTACCGAAGTTGATTGCGGTACTGACAATGGCTTGATCATGACTGCTGTTATTGAAGGCGGTGATGTGGTCGAGCCTTTGGGTAATAGAGTGCTGGGCCGAGTGGTTGCCTCTGATGTCTTTAATGCGGCAGGTGACGATGTTCTACTGGCGCGAGGGACTTTTATCGACGAGGCGTGGGTGACCAGGCTTGAAAATATGGGCGTCGACGAAATCAAGGTACGCAGCGCCATTACCTGTGAGACGCGTTATGGTGTTTGCAGCAATTGCTATGGTCGAGATCTTGGTCGAGGCCATCTGGTGAACATTGGTGAGGCGATCGGTGTTATTGCCGCCCAGTCTATTGGTGAACCAGGCACTCAGCTGACCATGCGGACGTTCCACATCGGTGGCGCAGCTTCTCGAGCGACAGCCATTGATAACATACAGGTGAAGCACACGGGTACCATCCGCCTGCACAACCTGAAGACTATCCAAAAGAAGAATGGCGATTATGTCGCAGTATCTCGTTCGGGTGAAGTCGCTGTCGCTGATGAAACCGGGCGCGAGCGAGAGCGCTACAAGATTCCATACGGCGCGGTGCTGAAGAAGGGTATTGATGATTCTGTTGCAGCTGGTGAGATAGTAGCTAATTGGGATCCGCACACACACCCTATCGTTACCGAAGTAGCGGGTAAGGTTGTCTTTGACAACATGGATCAAGGTATCACCATCCGTCGTCAGACAGATGAGCTGACCGGTTTGTCGAGTATTTCTGTGATTGATCCCAAGGATCGACCGAGCGCTGGTAAGGACAGTCGTCCTGCCGTGCGATTAGTCGATGAAAACGGCAAGGCCTTGCTGCTCGCCGGAACGGATGTGCCAGCGCACTACTTCCTCGAGGCTAACGCGATTCTGAGTCTTGAAGATGGCGCACATATTGAAATAGGCGATGTTATTGCGCGTATTCCTCAGGAAAGCTCCAAGACGCGAGATATCACCGGTGGTTTGCCGCGGGTTGCTGACTTGTTTGAGGCCCGTAAGCCGAAAGACTCTGGTGTTCTGGCTGAGATTAGCGGCACCGTCAGTTTTGGTAAGGAAACGAAAGGTAAACGGCGATTGATTATCACGCCAACAGATACCAGTGAACTGCCAGCTGGCGCGGACCACTATGAGGTCTTGATTCCAAAGTGGCGTAACATGACAGTCTTCGAAGGTGAGTTCGTCACCAAAGGGGAAGTCGTATCTGATGGACCGGAAAACCCCCACGATATTCTGCGCCTCAAGGGTGTAGAGGCTCTGACGCAATATATCGTTAAGGAAATCCAGGATGTTTATCGTCTGCAGGGTGTGACCATCAACGAAAAGCACATTGAGGTGATCGTTTGCCAGATGTTGCGTAAAGTCGATGTGCTTGATGCCGGTGAATCGAAGATGATCAAGGGTGAGCAGGTCGAATACGTGCGTGCTCTTGAAGAAAACGATAGTTTGGCGGCGCAAGAGCTGCAGGCTGTCAAATATGAGCGAGTTCTCCTGGGGATCACGAAGGCTGCCTTGGCGACAGAGTCATTCGTATCGGCCGCGTCGTTCCAGGAAACCACGCGAGTACTGACGGAAGCGGCAGTGACGGGCAAGAAGGATTACCTGCGGGGCCTGAAAGAAAACGTCATCGTTGGGCGTTTGATTCCTGCCGGTACCGGTCTCAAGTACCATGAGGATCGTCGGCGCAAGCGCGAAGCGATCAAATCTGGTTCGGCTGAACGTACGGTCAGTGCCTCAGAAGTGGAAGCGGCGCTGCGTAAAGAGCTGAACGAGAGCATGATTGAGGCGGCAGCACAATCACCTGAAGCCTGAGGCTGATGGTACTGAGGAGGCGGTGAAGCCGTCTCCTCGATAAATCCGGTGTGCGGCGAGGGTCAATCAGCCCTTGCCGCAGATCGACTGTTGACTAGTTGGGGTGGCATCATTAGAATTCGCCCCTCGCTTTGACAGGCTCTCGGCGCGCTAGCGCTTTCGGGCTGGTCATTTTGTAATTTTAGGTGGAGTTATCATTTTATGGCTAGAATCAGCCAATTGGTTCGCAAGCCCAGACAGCGCAAGGTTTTAAAGAGCGATGTACCTGCGCTGCAATCTTGCCCTCAACGACGCGGTGTTTGCACTCGCGTCTACACGACGACACCCAAAAAGCCGAACTCGGCATTGCGGAAAGTCTGCCGAGTGCGTTTGACCAACGGCTATGAGGTTACCTCATATATCGGTGGTGAAGGGCACAACCTGCAGGAACACAGCGTTGTGCTAATTCGCGGCGGCCGTGTAAAAGACTTGCCAGGTGTTCGATATCACACGGTACGTGGTACGTTGGATACCACCGGTGTGGCGAAACGTAAACAGGGTCGATCCAAGTACGGTGCGAAGCGACCCAAGTCGTAACCACCCTCTTCAAGCCCGGCACCGCCCTCGATCAATCGAGGCTCTGGCGGAGCAGGTCCTGATCGAACAAAGATGTATGATCGATCCTGTCACCCTGGCAGGGTCGAAGTAAGGCCGGGTTTTGATCCCGGAATAACCTGAAAATAAGGAAGAAGCAATGCCCAGACGTAGAGTCCCGGAGAAACGGCAGATCCTGCCGGACCCGAAATATGTAAATCTTACCCTCGCAAAATTTATGAACCACGTGATGGTCAGCGGCAAGAAGTCGGTCGCTGAACGTATCGTTTATGGTGCGCTAGATCGCATCAAAGAGCGTACCAAGGGCAACCCCGTCGAAGTGTTTGAGGCGGCGCTCGAGGCCGTAGCGCCATCGGTGGAAGTTAAGTCTCGCCGAGTTGGCGGTGCCACCTATCAGGTTCCGGTTGAGGTTCGCGTTTCTCGAAGAACCGCGCTGGCAATGCGATGGCTGGTTGACTCGGCGCGTAAGCGTGGTGAGAAGTCCATGGCACAACGGCTTGCTGGAGAGCTCATGGACGCTGCCGAAGGTCGAGGCTCCGCAGTTCGCAAGCGTGAAGACACGCACCGAATGGCACAAGCTAACCAGGCGTTCTCTCACTACCGTTTCTAGGCCAGGCTCGTTTCATTACAAGGAAAAGACGCCAGTGCCTAGAACGACACCTCTCAAAAAATACCGCAATATTGGTATTGTAGCGCACGTCGACGCGGGTAAAACCACGACGACGGAGCGCATCTTGTTTTATACCGGCATCTCTCACAAGATCGGCGAGGTCCACGACGGCGCAGCTGTCATGGATTGGATGGAGCAAGAGCAGGAGCGAGGCATTACGATCACCTCTGCGGCCACCACTGCTTTCTGGGAAGGTTCTGCAAAACAATTCGAGCAACATCGTATCAATATCATTGATACGCCCGGCCACGTCGACTTTACGATTGAAGTTGAGCGTTCCTTGCGCGTGCTGGATGGCGCAGTCGTGGTTTTTTGTGGCACCTCCGGCGTCGAGCCGCAATCAGAGACCGTGTGGCGTCAGGCCAACAAGTACGAAGTTCCGAGACTGGTATTCGTCAACAAAATGGACCGTGCCGGCGCCGATTTTCTGCGTGTAGTTCAGCAGATAGAAGCCCGCCTTGGCTCGACCCCGGTGGTTTTGCAGTTAGCGATTGGCGCGGAAGAGAATTTCAAGGGCATCATCGATCTGATGAAGATGAAGGCGATCTATTGGGAAGGCGATGATATGGGCCTGACCTTTGAAGAGCGCGATATTCCAGAGGAGCTGTTGCCCCAGGCAAAGACCTATCGAGAAAAAATCATTGAAGCTGCCGTTGAAGTGAATGACAGCCTGATGGAGCGGTACCTCGATGGTGACGAGTTGACCCTTGAGGAAATCAAAGGTGCTATCCGTGCCAGGACTCTGGCAAATGAAATTGTACCGGCATTATGTGGTTCTGCATTTAAGAACAAAGGTGTACAGATGATGCTTGATGCAGTCGTCGAATATCTGCCGGCACCGGACGAAGTCAAGGCGATTCATGGCTTTCTGGATGAAGCCGGTGAGGTGGATGGTTATCGCCAAGCCGATGATGATGAACCATTCGCTGCCTTAGCATTTAAAATTGCGACCGATCCTTTCGTCGGCTCACTGACCTTCTTTAGAGTTTACTCTGGCGTTCTAAAAACCGGCGATGCGGTGTTCAACCCCATCAAGGGCAAGCGTGAGCGGATCGGACGTATGGTGCAGATGCACTCCAACGACCGCAAAGAAATTAATGAAGTACGAGCTGGAGATATAGCCGCCGCTATCGGTCTGAAGTTTGCTACGACTGGCGATACCTTGTGCGCCCAAGACGCGCTTATTACCCTGGAGCGAATGGATTTCCCGGAGCCGGTCATTCATGTGGCGGTAGAGCCGCGTTCTCAAGCCGACCAGGAAAAGATGGGCGTAGCACTGGGTAAGCTGGCGTCAGAGGACCCCTCGTTTCGGGTCAAAACAGACCCCGAGTCCGGTCAAACGATTATCGGCGGTATGGGCGAGCTGCATCTGGATATCATCGTTGATCGAATGAAGCGAGAGTTCGGTGTTGAGGCTAACATTGGTAAGCCCCAGGTCTCTTATCGAGAGACAATTCGAAAAAAAGCGGAAATCGAAGGCAAGTTCGTGCGCCAGACTGGTGGGCGGGGCCAATACGGACATGTTTGGTTGCGGCTTGAACCCTTTGAAGGCGAAGCAGGTTATGAATTTGTCGACGCAGTGGTTGGGGGCGCGGTCCCGCGAGAATACATCAGCGCCGTCGACAGGGGTATACAGGAACAGATGGCTAATGGCGTTGTGGCTGGTTATCCGCTGCAAGGCGTGCGGGCAACGCTGTATGACGGCTCCTATCACGAGGTTGACTCAAGCGAGATTGCCTTTAAGATCGCCGCATCTATGGCGCTGCGAGATGGTGCGTTGCTCGCCAAGCCCGTGTTGCTCGAACCCGTAATGAAGGTTGAGGTTGTGACGCCCGAAGACTATTACGGTGATATCATCGGTGATCTTAATCGGCGCCGCGGAACCGTGTTAGGGATGGAAGATGTGCCGTCGGGCAAGTCCGTCAAGGCGGAGGTGCCGCTGTCTGAGATGTTTGGCTATGCCACAGATATGCGTTCAGCCACTCAGGGCCGCGCGACCTTTTCGATGGAATTTGAGCGCTATAAAGAAGTACCGGACAATATTGCCGAAGCGATCATCAGTAAATCACGTTAATCAATCGCACTTTAAAATTTGTGAGGTGAAAAATGGGTAAAGAGAAATTTGAGCGTAAAAAGCCGCACTTAAATGTCGGCACTATTGGTCACGTTGACCATGGTAAGACCACTCTGACCGCAGCGATCACGAAAGTGTGTGCTGAAACTTGGGGCGGCACATTCCAAGCATTTGACAAGATTGATAATGCGCCGGAAGAACGTGCACGCGGCATCACGATTTCGACGTCACACGTTGAATACGATTCGCCAACTCGTCACTACGCCCACGTTGATTGCCCAGGCCACGCTGACTATGTAAAGAACATGATCACTGGAGCGGCGCAGATGGACGGCGCGATATTGGTTGTATCAGCAGCTGACGGCCCCATGCCACAGACTCGCGAGCACATTCTGTTGTCCAAGCAGGTGGGCGTGCCTTACATCGTCGTGTTCATGAACAAAGCGGACATGGTGGATGATGCAGAATTGTTGGAGCTGGTTGAAATGGAAGTTCGTGAACTCCTCGACCAGTATGAGTTTCCAGGTGACGACACACCGATCGTGATCGGTAGTGCGACGAAAGCCCTGGAAGGCGACACCTCAGAGATTGGTACAGCAGCAATCCTGAAGTTGGTTGAGACCCTTGACAGCTACATTCCTGAGCCAGTTCGAGCGATCGACCAGCCCTTCCTGATGCCGATCGAAGACGTGTTCTCTATCTCCGGCCGAGGCACGGTAGTGACGGGTCGAATCGACCGCGGCATTATCAAGGTTGGTGAAGAAGTTGAGATTATTGGTATCCGTCCTACGGTTAAGACGACTTGTACAGGCGTTGAGATGTTCCGCAAGTTGCTTGACGAAGGTCGAGCGGGTGAGAACGTGGGTGTGTTGTTGCGTGGAACCAAGCGTGATGATGTTGAGCGTGGTCAGGTACTGGCGAAGCCAGGTTCGATTACACCGCATACCCAGTTTGAAGGCGAAGTGTACGTATTGAGCAAGGACGAGGGTGGTCGACATACGCCATTCTTCAAGGGTTACAAGCCCCAGTTCTTCTTTGAGACGACTGACGTGACAGGTTCTTGCGAGCTGCCAGAAGGTATCGAGATGGTGATGCCAGGGGATAACGTCAATATGAAGGTTGAATTGATTTCTCCAATCGCCATGGAAGAAGGCCAGCGATTCGCGATTCGCGAAGGCGGCCGAACCGTAGGTGCGGGCGTTGTGGTCAAGATTTTTGCCTAAGCGCCTAGCCTGACGAGACCTCGTTCGATCGCAGGTGCCAGCCACGATCGAACGACTTGTCGAGCCTATTCGTCTAGCCATGTCGGTTATTCGAAAAAATCCAGAAAATAGCAGTAATCTTTTAAATAAGACTTGTAACACGGGTTCGCAGTCGATAATATTCGCGACCTGAATTTTGAACTATTACAGGGCCTCGATAGGAGGCCAGTGTTTGCAAACTTCGAGGCTAAGGCCGAAAAGCGCGCGAAGGGCATGCAACAATGCGCCATCCCGATAAGGGCATGGGGCTTTTTTTGCCGTAAATTTAGCAAAAACATCAGTATCAAAACGTGAAGTGACGGCTCTTAGAGTCGGAACAACGAATCCGGGAGACGGGTTGGATGCAAAACCAGAGAATTAGAATACGATTAAAGGCATTTGATCATCGCCTGATCGACATCTCGACACAGGAAATCGTCAACACCGCCAAACGTACCGGTGCACAGGTTCGCGGCCCGATTCCTTTGCCGTCCAGAACGGAAAAATTCACCATATTGATTTCGCCTCACGTCGACAAAGACGCGCGTGACCAATATGAAATCAGAACCCACAAGCGCTTGCTCGATATCATCGAGCCCACAGAGAAAACTGTGGACGCTCTGACCAAGCTTGACTTGGCGGCGGGCGTTGAAGTTCAGATTAACCTGGGTTGATTGGAGCTAACATGACTATCGGTATCATCGGCGTCAAACGTGGCATGACGCGAATATTTACAGAAGAAGGTATCTCAATTCCCGTAACGGTAATTGAAGCGACTCCTAATCGAGTGGTTCAGCGCAAGACCGTTGAGTCAGACGGTTACGATGCGATCCAGGTGACTTTCGGCGATGTCAAAGCCTCTAAGGTCAACAAGGCCGAAGCCGGGCATTTCAGCAAAGCAAACGTAGATGCCGGGCGTAAGCTCTGCGAGTTCCGCTGCGACGCTGCGGATACGTTGGTCGTCGGCGATGCGCTGACGGTCGAGCGTTTCGAGGTTGGTCAGAAAATCGATGTCACTGGTCAGTCAAAAGGTAAAGGTTTCGCTGGCGCGATCAAGCGGCACAATTTCGGCATGCAGGATGCGACGCACGGTAACTCGGTTTCTCACCGTGCACCAGGTTCTATTGGCCAGTGTCAAAGCCCGGGTCGAGTGTTTAAGGGTAAGAAAATGGCGGGCCATATGGGTGCCGTTAGAGTGACATCTCAGACTCTTGAAGTTGTAAGGGTTGATCAGGAAAACAATTTACTGCTGGTTAAAGGGGCGGTACCGGGAGCGAAGGGTGGCGATATTATCGTCAGGCCTTCAGTGAAAGCCCGGAATTAAGTGGAGTCAGAGCCTTGAATCTCAATATAGTAGAACCAGGAAAAAGTGTTTCGGGACGGGAAGTCGACGTGTCTGAGGCGACTTTCGGTCGCCAGTTTAATGAGGCGTTGGTTCATCAAGTCGTAGTAGCTTATATGGCCGGCGCCCGTCAGGGTACGCGTGCTCAAAAAACGCGCTCGGAAGTCAGTGGCGGTGGTAAGAAGCCTTACCGCCAAAAGGGTACTGGTCGTGCGCGAGCCGGTACTATCCGTAGCCCAATCTGGCGTGGTGGTGGCGTTACATTTGCCAACAAGACCCAGGATTTCAGTCAGAAGGTTAACCGCAAGATGTATCGCGGTGCCATGCAGTCAATACTGTCAGAGCTGATTCGTCAGGATCGTCTGGTGGTGACCGAAGACTTTTCAGTCGACTCGCCCAAGACCAAGCAGGTGCAAGCCCGTTTGCAAGATTTGGCTTTAGACAATGTGTTGATCGTCGTCGAAGACGTCGATGACAACCTCTACTTGGGTGCTCGTAATCTACGTAATGTCGAAGTCATCGATGTGCAAGGCGTCAACCCGCTGAATTTGATCGGTTTTGATAAGGTCTTGTTTACGGTCGGAGCATTGAAGAAAGCTGAGGAGATGCTGGCATGAACGAAGAACGCATGTACAAAATCATATTAGGTGCGCATATCTCTGAGAAGGCAACCGTCATTGCTGAAGCGGCAAATCAGTTTGCCTTCAAAGTGACTAAAGATGCGACTCGTCCAGAGATCAAAGAAGCGGTAGAAAAGATTTATGGTGTTGTCGTTCAAGGCGTCACGACGTTGAATGTCAAAGGCAAAGTTAAACGCAATGCCCGCGGTATGAGCAAAAAGCCGAGCTGGAAGAAAGCCTACGTGCGTCTTGCAGAAGGCCATGATATCGATTTTGCCAGTTAGACTAATCACGCAACACAGAATTTAAGAATTGGGTTGAAATAACATGCCAGTCGTTAAAGCGAAACCTACATCACCGGGGCGAAGATTCGTCGTAAAGGTCTCTAATCCTGACCTGTATCGCGGCGAACCGCATCGTGCGCTCTTGGAGAAAAAGAGCAAGACCGGAGGCCGTAATAATCAGGGTCGGATCACCACTCGACACATAGGTGGCGGCCACAAGCAGAAGTATCGGATCATTGATTTCAAGCGCAACAAGGACGGCATCAAAGCCACTGTCGAGCGCATCGAATATGATCCTAACCGTACGGCAGACATCATCCTGTTGAAGTATGCTGACGGCGAGCGACGCTACATAATCGCGCCGAAAGGCGTCGCGGTAGGCGACACTATTCAGTCTGGAATCGATTCACCGATCAAGCCCGGAAACACAATGCCCCTGCGCAATATTCCTATGGGTAGTCTGATTCACTGTGTTGAGTTGAAGCCAGGTAAGGGCGCCCAGTTTGTGCGAAGTGCCGGAACGTCCTGTCAGTTAATCGCTAAGGAAGGTGGTTATGTAACACTCAGAATGCGTTCTGGTGAGATGCGCAAGATTCTTGCAGATTGTCGAGCGACGCTAGGTGAAGTCGGTAATAAGGAGCACAATCTGCGCTCCTTGGGTAAAGCCGGCGCAAAGCGTTGGATGGGCGTTCGCCCAACTGTTCGAGGTGTTGTGATGAACCCGGTCGACCACCCGCATGGTGGTGGTGAAGGTAAGACCTCCGGTGGCCGTCACCCGGTATCGCCATGGGGTATGCCGACAAAGGGTTATAAGACCCGTAAGAACAAACGCACCGATAATATGATTGTTCGTCGACGACGATCAACTCGCTAGGAGATAGACCGTGCCGCGTAGTTTAAAAAAAGGTCCATTTGTAGATTTGCACTTGATGAACAAGGTGCAGAAATCCATTGAAACCAATGATAAGCGCCCGATTAAAACCTGGTCCCGTCGCTCCATGATCACGCCGATGTTCGTTGGCTTGACCCTGCAGGTGCATAACGGCAAACAGCATATTCCTGTGTTTATTACAGAGGATATGGTTGGACACAAGTTGGGTGAGTTCGCTTTGACCAGAACTTTCCGCGGCCACGTAGCCGATAAGAAAGCGCGACGTTAGATATTAGCACTCGAATGACAGAAGTTGTTCGAGACCAGGGTAGAGGAATGAGAAATGGAAGTTGCCGCTAAACTTAAAGGCGCAAAAATTTCAGCACAGAAAGCCCGCTTGGTGGCTGACCAGATTCGTGGCCAGCATGTCGGTGCAGCGTTGGATATATTGAACTTCAGCACCAAGAAAGGCGCGCATCTGGTGCGCAAGTTGCTCGAGTCTGCAATTGCTAACGCAGAGCACAATGAAGGTGCCGATGTTGACGAGTTGTCAGTTGCTAGAATCTTTGTCGATGAAGGCGTAACAATGAAGCGGATTCGACCACGCGCCAAAGGGCGTGCTGACAGAATCATGAAGCGAACCTGCCATATCACACTTGCGGTTGCCGACAAGTAAACAAGCAGACAAAGAAGTCGGCGTAGATAAGGCTAGTAGGAGACCAAAATGGGTCAAAAAGTAAATCCCACGGGCATGCGGCTCGGGATCGTTAAGGATCACACTTCGATATGGTATGCATCGGGTCCCGCATATGCGGAGAAGCTGCATATTGATCTCGCGGTGCGCGACTATATCAAGAAGCGCCTTGCGCCAGCTTCAGTCAGTCGAGTTGAGATCGAGCGTCCTGCGCAAACTGCCAGGATCACGATTCATGCGGCGCGACCAGGCATAGTGATTGGCAAGAAAGGCGAAGATGTCGAGAAGCTCCGCAAAGATATTGCGAAGATGATGAAAGTGCCAGTGCACATCAACATCGAAGAAATCAGAAAGCCTGAGACAGATGCCTATCTGGTAGCGCTGAACGTTGCCCAACAGCTTGAGCGTCGAGTCCAGTTTCGACGAGCGATGAAGCGTGTAATGCAAAACGCGATGCGTCTTGGCGCCGAAGGTATCAAAGTACGAGTGGCTGGCCGTTTAGGCGGCGCAGAGATCGCACGTTCAGAAAGCTATTTGGAAGGACGAGTACCGTTACACACACTGCGCGCTGACATCGATTATGCGACGGCAGAGGCGCTAACGACTTATGGAATTCTTGGCGTTAAGGTCTGGATCTTCAAAGGCGAAGTGATCGGACAGCGTGACGACAAAGAACAAAAAGCTAACATACAAAGTTTTGGATAAGCAAAATGTTACAGCCCAAACGAACCAAATTTAGAAAAATGCAGAAGGGTCGTAACCGCGGTTTGGCCCACCGAGGTAGTTCTGTCAGTTTTGGTGAATTCGGACTCAAGGCGACTACTCGAGGCCGTTTAACTGCTAGACAGATCGAAGCCGGTCGTCGGGCTATGACTCGACGAGTTCGTCGAGGCGGTCAGATCTGGATTCGGGTTTTCCCGGACAAGCCAATTACAAAGAAGCCTTTAGAAGTCCGTCAGGGTAAAGGTAAGGGTAACGTTGAGTATTGGATCGCCCAGATTAAACCGGGCAAGGTACTCTACGAAATGGAGGGTGTGTCGGAGGAAGTTGCTAGAGACGCATTCCGTTTGGCCGCAGCGAAGTTGCCGTTTGCAACATCGTTCGTTAAACGCACAGTCATGTAATCGAGTCGGAAGATCGAAATGAAAGCATCAGAACTACGAGATAAGTCAGCCGAGGAGCTCCAGCAAAGCCTTATTGGTTTGCTGAAGGACCAATTCTCATATCGTATGCAACAGTCAACTGGGCAGTTAACTCAGACCCACTTGCTGAAGGCAGTTGCCCAGGATATCGCGCGAGTAAAAACCGTGCAGACAGAAAAGAGCAAGGTGAGTGAATGAGTGAGTCAAGTGTAGCGCGAACAGCCAGTGGTACGGTTGTTAGCAACAAGATGGACAAGACAATCACTGTGCTGGTTGAGCGAAAGGTTAAGCACCCCTTGTACGGCAAATACATCAAGCGGTCGAACAAGATTCATGCTCATGATCCAGAGAACCAGTGTCAGGAAGGCGACAAGGTGACGATTCAAGAAACTCGACCTATTGCCAAGACAAAGACCTGGAAGCTGACATCGATTGATCGCAAGGCAACTGTTATTTAACGCTAATCAGTCGTCGAATAGAGACGATTGTTTTTGGAGTAGTAAGGCATGATCCAGACACAGACATATTTAGATATCGCAGACAACAGTGGTGCGCGGCGTGTCATGTGTATTAAGGTGCTCGGCGGTTCAAAGCGACGGTATGCAGGGATAGGCGACATTATCAAGGTCACGATTAAAGAAGCGATACCACGTGGCCGGGTTCGTAAAGGCCAGGTTATGGATGCGGTAGTCGTCAGAACCCGCAAGGGAGTTAGACGCCCTGACGGGTCCTTAATCAAATTCGACGGTAATGCGGCAGTATTACTCAATGCGCAGAAACAGCCCATTGGCACGCGGATATTCGGACCAGTAACGCGTGAATTACGAAACGAAAAGTTTATGAAAATAATCTCGTTGGCGCCGGAAGTACTATAAAGCAGTACGAAGACAAATCAGGCGATAGCTGAAAGGGTTAAAGGGCATGAGAAAGATCAAGAGAGACGACGACGTCATTGTTGTCACCGGTAAAGATAAAGGTAAACGCGGCACCGTCACCCGTCTGATGGACGATGGGCGCGTGTATGTATCTGGCGTCAACGTGATCAAGAAGCACACTAAGGGAAACCCACAAATGGGCCAACCTGGCGGCATCATTGAAAAAGAGGCGCCGATTCAAGCATCAAATGTCGCCATCTATAACGGTAAAACCAGTAAAGCGGACAGAGTGGGTTTCAAGACACTGGAAGATGGAAAGAAGGTGCGAGTCTTCAAATCTACTGGCGAAGAAATAGACTAAACAGACAAGCACCCTTCTGGGGCGAATGGTTAAGACAAATGGCAGATTTAAAAGCATTATACGACAGTGAATTGAAAGCCCAGCTGAAAGCGCAGTTAGGTTTGGACAATGTCATGGAAGTACCGCGCATCACCAAGATCACGCTCAACATGGGTGTCGGTGAGGCGATTGGCGATCGCAAGCAGCTGGATAACGCTGTCGCAAACCTGGAGGCTATCGCAGGTCAGAAAGTTGTGATCACACTGGCGAGAAAATCTATCGCAGGCTTCAAAGTCAGGGATGGTTACCCCATCGGCTGCAAAGTGACCTTGCGCAAGTCAAGAATGTACGAGTTCCTTGACCGCCTGATCAACATTGCGATTCCTCGGCAACGCGATTTTCGCGGTATTAGCCAGAAATCCTTTGATGGCCGCGGTAACTTTTCAATGGGGCTGACAGAACAGATCGTTTTTCCGGAAATTAACTACGATAAGATCGATAAAATCCGTGGTTTGGACATTGCGATAAGTACAACGGCAAAAACTGATGATCACGGTAGGGCACTGTTACGTGCTTTCAATTTCCCCTTCCGGGAAGCAAGTTAAGAGCGGGCAGAGAACAGATATGGCAAAGCAATCAATGGTTAACCGCGAGAAGAAACGCGCCGAATTGGTCAAGAAGTACGCTGTTCGTCGGCAAGCTTTGAAGGCAATCATCGCGAATCCTCTGACGTCCGACGATGATCGATGGAGCGCGCAGCAGAAGCTGCAAGCCCAGCCACGAGATGCAAGTCCGGTCCGAGGTATGCGTCGGTGCAGTCTCACTGGGCGCCCCCATGCGGTTTATAGAAAATTTGGACTGGCTCGTACTAAGTTACGAGAAGCGGCTATGCGCGGTGACGTGCCTGGTCTAGTCAAGTCGAGCTGGTAACCAGGAGCATTTGAATAGATGAGTATGCAAGATCCAATAGCGGACATGTTGACCCGCATTCGCAATGCACAAGGTGCGAAAATCAAATCTGTTTCGATGGATTCGTCAAAAATGAAGGTTGCCGTTGCTGAAGTACTGAAGCAGGAAGGTTACGTTCAGGAATACAGCGTCGAGGGTGATGTTAAGCCCCAGCTGACGGTCAAGCTTAAGTACTTCGAAGGTCGACCTGTCATTGAGGAAATCAAGCGGGTTAGCCGGCCTGGATTGCGTCAGTACAGAGGTAAAGACGACATTCCAGTTGTGAAAGGCGGCTTGGGTATTGTGATCCTGTCAACTAACAAGGGCATGATGAGCGATCGCGCCGCGCGTGCCGCTGGATTGGGTGGCGAGGTGCTCTGCTCCGTTTTCTAGAAAAATTTTGAGTCCTTGGTAAGGGCGCAGTGAACGAGTATCAGGCAAGGTGCCTGGCCTTAAGATCTACAAGGTTGATTGAATATGTCACGTATAGCTAATAATCCGGTGTCGATACCCGCAGGGGTAGAAGTTACGCTAAACGATACGTCATTGAGCGTGAAGGGTAGCAAAGGAACGATCGCGTTAGATACCCATCATCTGGTGGCGATCAGACAAGAGGGCAGTGTGTTGAAGTTTGCTGCGACACAGCGTTCAAAAGCGGCGGGCGCCTTGGCAGGGACTTTTCGTGCGCTGGCAGCCAACATGGTGACTGGTGTTTCGACTGGTTTTGCGCGAGAGCTACAGCTTATCGGCGTTGGTTATCGTGCTCAGGCACAGGGTCGAGTGTTAAATTTAAGTTTGGGCTTTTCTCACCCAGTCGAGTATCAGATTCCCGAGGGTGTTGATATCGATACGCCAACTCAGACTCAGGTCATTGTTCGCGGCATCGATAAGCAAAAGGTTGGGCAGGTTTCCGCCGAAATTCGTGCTTACAGACCGCCTGAGCCTTACAAGGGCAAAGGTGTACGTTACGCGGACGAGATCGTGAAACGTAAGGAAGCGAAGAAGAAATAGTGATGCGGTTGGTTGCCAACCCATAAATCTTGAGGCAGGTATGAGTAAGAAAAACGACGCTCGACTCAGAAGAGCAAGAAAAACCAGAAAGCACATATTGGAGCTTAACGTGCCAAGGTTGTGTGTGTATCGGTCACCACGACATATCTATGCACAGATAATTTCTGCTGCAGGCGATCAAGTGCAGGCAGCAGCCTCGACGCTCGAAGCTTCGCTGCGAGTTGGCAGCACGGGAAATGTCGACAGCGCCAGCAAGGTAGGTACCTTGATCGCTGAGCGCGCCAAAGCTCTGGGGGTTGAGAGAGTAGCGTTTGACCGTTCAGGGTACAAATACCACGGCCGAATTAAGGCATTAGCAGACGCAGCCCGTGAAGGCGGATTGCAGTTTTAGAGGATAGATGATGGCTTATAACGACCAGGTAAACGAAGAAGGTATCCAGGAAAAGCTGGTACAGGTCAATCGAGTTGCCAAAGTAGTAAAAGGTGGCCGTATCTTTAGTTTTACGGCTCTGACAGTCGTCGGTGATGGCAATGGTCGCGTTGGCTACGGTCGTGGCAAGGCGAGAGAGGTGCCGCTGGCGATCCAGAAGGCGATGGAAGCAGCGCGTCGCAATATGGTCAGCGTAGATCTGAAGGGTACGACCATTCAATACCCTATCAGCGCTCGCCATGGTGCTTCTAAGATTTTTATGCAACCAGCCTCGGAAGGTACGGGTGTTATCGCCGGTAAGACGATGCGAGCGGTATTGGAAGTTGCCGGCGTTCATAACGTATTAGCGAAGTGCTACGGCTCAACCAATCCGGTGAATGTCGTTCGAGCAACATTCAAAGGTTTACAAACGATGCGGGCGCCCGAGTCTGTCGCTGAAAAGCGTGGCTTGACCGTCGATGAAATAATGGGCAAGTAGATCATGGCTAACGAAAATACAATCAAGGTGACTTTGACCAAGAGCATTAATGGTCGTCTGAAGAACCACAAGGCCTGCGTCGCTGGCCTGGGTTTGCGAAAAATTCACCAGACCGTTGAGGTCATCGACACACCAGCGAATCGCGGCATGATCAATAAAGTGTCGTATATGGTTAGCGTCGAAGGCAACTAGGAGCTTCGAAGATGCGTTTAAATACATTAAAGCCAGCCGCCGGTAGTAAACACGCCGCCAAACGCGTGGGTCGTGGTATCGGTAGTGGCACTGGCAAGACAGCGGGTCGTGGACACAAGGGGCAGAAGTCACGCTCCGGCGGCGGCGTTCGCCGAGGCTTCGAGGGTGGCCAGAAGCCATTGCAGATGCGGTTACCGAAATTTGGTTTTACTTCTAAAATGGCGAGAACTATGGCCGAAGTAACCCTGTCTGAATTGGGCAAGGTGAATGCCGATGTCATCGATTTGCAAGCATTAAAAGATGCAGATTTGATTAAAGAGAGTATGATCCGCGCCAAAGTCATGCTGTCTGGAGAAATCACCAAGGCCATTACGCTCAAGGGTATTGGCGTAACGAAAGGCGCGCGGGCAGCTATTGAAGCTGCTGGCGGCAAAATAGAAGAGTAATAAGCGCCCCATGGCAACTTCAGTCGCCCAGAGAAAAAAGTCCACGCCTACGACAGGTGGAGGTTTAACTGAGCTAAAACAGCGTCTCTGGTATGTGCTACTGGCGATAATTGTTTACCGGGTCGGTAGCCACATACCGATACCGGGTATTGATCCGGAGCGCTTACGTTCGTTGTTTGACCAGAACCAGGGCGGCATTCTCGATCTCTTTAACATGTTCTCGGGCGGCGCCCTGGAGCGGATGAGTATTTTTGCACTGGGTATTATGCCTTATATATCGGCATCGATTATTACCCAGTTATTGGTCGCAACCACGCCATCTTTGCAGCAGCTACGCAAAGAGGGTGATGCGGGCCGACGCAAGATCTCTCAGTACACGCGTTATGGAACGCTGGTGTTAGCGACAGTACAGGGATTAGCCATGAGCAGCGGTCTGGCGTCTCAGGGTTTGTCGTACTCGGGCAACTTTGCGTTCCATTTCGTCGCGGTTTCAACCCTGGTGACAGGGGCAATGTTTCTGATGTGGTTAGGTGAGCAGGTCACTGAACGAGGAGTTGGTAACGGCATTTCCATCATAATATTTGCCGGTATCGTGGCGGGTTTTCCCAGTGCGATTGGCCAGTCTTTTGAGCAGGCCAGGCAAGGCGAAATTGCGATCCTGGGGTTGTTGGGTATAGCGGTTTTGGCGGTTTTTGTCGTTGCCTTCGTTGTGTTTGTCGAACGTGGGCAGCGCCGAATTACCATTAATTATGCACGGCGTCAGCAAGGCCGAAAGCTCTACCAGGCGCAGTCTAGTCATCTGCCGTTAAAGGTGAATATGGCCGGCGTCATACCAGCGATTTTTGCCAGTAGTTTGCTGTTGTTTCCAGCATCGATAGGGCAGTGGTTCGGCCAGTCGCCAGGTATGGAATGGTTACAAGATATTAGTTTACAGATCGCACCGGGGCAGCCGCTGAATTTGATTTTATTTTCGGCCGGTATCGTGTTTTTCTGCTTTTGGTACACAGCGATCATGTTTAATCCGAAGGAAGTTGCTGAAAATCTTAAGAAGTCCGGAGCTTTCATTCCGGGTTACAGGCCGGGAGAGCAAACGGCTAAGCACATTGACACTATTCTGACGCGTTTAACGTTGTTTGGTGCCTTGTATATGACCAGCGTGTGTTTGTTACCACAAATATTGGTTGTCCAGTTAAATGTGACATTCCAACTTGGCGGAACGGCTTTGCTGATTGTGGTAGTAGTAGTTATGGATTTTTGGGCGCAAGTTCAAACTCACTTGATGTCTCATCAGTACGAATCGCTGATGAAGAAATCCAACTTACAGAATTTTGGACGTCGATAAGAGACGGTTGGAGCATATAGATGAAAGTGCGAGCTTCAGTAAAGAAAATGTGTCGGAACTGCCGAGTGATCCGACGTAAAGGTGCTGTCAGAATTATCTGCTCAGAACCACGGCATAAGCAGCGTCAAGGTTAGTCGACGTCATACGGAATTAGATAGGAGCGTTTGAATGGCTCGTTTAGCTGGGATTAACATTCCCGATAACAAGCATGCAGTAATATCTCTCACTTATATATTTGGTATCGGGCGTAAGACTGCCCAAGACCTTTGTGCTGAGACGGGGGTTAACCCCGCCGCGAAAGTACAGGATCTCACTGAAGAAGAGCTGGACAGATTGCGAACGGAGATTACGAAGCTGTCGGTCGAAGGTGACTTGCGCCGTGGCATCCAGCTCAACATCAAGCGTCTGCTTGATCTGGGTTGTTATCGTGGGATTCGTCATCGACGTAACTTGCCGGTTCACGGTCAGCGTACCAAGACGAATGCTCGTACACGCAAAGGTCCAACCCGGCCCATTCGTAAATAACGAATTAACAGTTAAACAAATTTAGAGCGAAGTGACTGATATGTCTGATACAGAAACTACTCCAACACCAGCAAAGCGCAAAGGCAAGCGCCAAGTTGTCGATGGTTTGGCGCATATCCATGCATCTTTTAACAACACCATCGTCACCATCACAGATCGTCAAGGCGGCGCTCTGTCTTGGGCAACTGCCGGTGGCTCTGGTTTCCGTGGTGCGCGAAAGAGTACGCCATTCGCTGCTCAGGTAGCGGCAGAGCGAGCGGGCACAGTTGCGTTGGATTATGGATTACAGAACCTAGAAGTATTTATTAAGGGGCCAGGACCCGGTCGCGAAGCTGCCGTCAGGGCACTTAACTCCGTGGGGTACAAGATTACCAATATTACGGACGTCACCCCTATCCCCCACAATGGTTGCAGACCACCGAAAAAACGTCGGGTGTAATTGAGGAACTAAGAAAATGGCCAGATATATCGGACCAACCTGTAAGCTTGCTCGACGAGAAGGGACAGATCTGTACCTTAAGAGTGGCGTACGTCCGCTTGAGTCAAAGTGCAAAATGGAAAGCACGCCAGGCATGCACGGTGCTCGTCGTGGTCGTCTTTCCGACTACGCTGTTCAGCTGCGAGAAAAGCAAAAAGTTCGTCGTATTTACGGCGTCCTGGAAAAGCAGTTTCGAAACTACTACAAGCGAGCAGATCGTCAGAAAGGCGCAACCGGTGAAAACCTGCTGCTGATCCTCGAGCGACGTCTGGACAACGTGGTTTACCGCATGGGATTTGGTTCAACCCGTGCAGAAAGTCGTCAATTGGTGTCTCACAGGTCGATTCTGGTTAACGGCCATGTCATCAACATTCCGTCTTATCAGGTGGAAGTAGGCGATACCGTCACCGTTCGTGAGAAGAGTCGTAATCAACTGCGCATTCAGGGTGCTCTGGCACTGAATGCTAACCGGTCCGCCTGTGAGTGGATTCAGGTTAACAGCGACAAGATGGAAGGTGTTTTTAGAAGCCTGCCGGAACGGGAAGAGCTGCCTTCAGAAATCAATGAAAGTCTTATCGTGGAGCTGTACTCCAAGTAGTCAGGCTATTAAGCCGCGCTTGGGCAGTCATACTCATTAAAAAAATTTAACGAGTCCTATTAAGCAAAGTTCTTTAAAAGGTGTATTTATGCCCCATTCGTCATTAGAGTTTTTAACGCCCAAGCATATTCAGGTTGAGCAGATCAGCGACACACGTGCAACTGTGACACTGGAACCCTTGGAGCGCGGCTTTGGCCACACTCTCGGCAACGCCTTGCGTCGAATTCTGTTGTCGTCTATGCCCGGCTGCGCGATCACAGAGGCGGAAATTGATGGCGTCTTGCATGAATACAGTACGCTGGAAGGTGTTCAGGAAGATGTCATCGAAATTTTGTTGAATCTGAAAGGCGTTGCCATCAAGCTGAACTCGACCGATGCCGCCGAATTGCGGCTCGATAAGCAGGGGCCTGGGATTGTCACCGCAGGCGATTTCACCGTCGGACATGACGTAGAAATTACCAATCCAGATCATGTGATAGCGA
>Ga0181557_1001246_pt1 | contig 29827 bp, 9 predicted proteins | sample 011ome_23_FD_148632 | JGI IMG/M metagenome (GOLD analysis project Ga0181557, IMG submission 148632) | Coastal salt marsh microbial communities from the Groves Creek Marsh, Skidaway Island, Georgia - 011506CT metaG (spades assembly) | ecosystem: Environmental > Aquatic > Marine > Intertidal zone >...
GAGGATGATGCAATTCACCAGATAGAAATGTCTCGAACATTAGCGTTACTAGAACAAACCCGAGAGAGATATTTGTCAGAGGGTGGTGTGATCCTCAAGTTATTCGAAAAAATTACTTTGCTGCCAGGCGAGGATCACCCCGAGGCGGGTGCTTATCTCAAGAGAGTGAGACGTTCGATCCGGCATAAATTAGCTGATCAACGCGAAGCACTGATTCCCATGACTGATCAACAAGTCGTCGATAAAATCTTGGATTCTCAGTACCCAGAGCTCGCCGCTCTCGTTCCTCGTCTAAAGAAAATTGAGGGCAATATCCCAATTGGCGAATTACAGGATGGCTTGTACCACAAGGTGATTTTTGAAAAGAAAATCATCAAGGAAAACGCTTCTGATCTTTTTGAAAAGTCGAAAAATGGTTAAATCGAAAAGCCCAAGATCAGGCGATCCTAACGATTAAGGCCTGGCTTGTTTTGCTCCATTGCCCGTTGAGCCTTCACAATCAAATCCGAGAGCACATTGGGGTCACCACAATCAAAGTTGACGGCAGCGATCCCGTAAGACAGCGTTAATGTAGTCACACCCCTAATTTGATCAATCACTTCAACAACACGTCTTTCGGCAGTGATCTGATCTGCCCCTTGAAGAAACACCAAAAACTCATCACCGCCCCATCGACATACGCAATCTGTTGAACGAAATGCATCCCCCAAAATCAAACCCAGCGCTCTCAACTTCTCATCAGCCATCTGATAGCCGGATGTTTGGTTTACTTGCTTTAAACGATCGACATCGAAAAATACCAAGGTCCCTCGCCGCGGTTGTATGGATGCCATGTAGTGCTCAAAACCACGACGATTCATGACCGAGGTCAAGGGGTCACTCATCGATTCAAAAACGAGCGATTCTCGCCGGTCTGCGGTCTTTAATGCTAGTTGAACAAGATGGGCAAATAACCGAAGTTCGGGTAAGTTTAATGCGCAATTCGCTTGTATGCTGATCAATCGCGACGATGACAATGGAATTGTAACGAGAAGATCATTTGGCTCAGAGCGCTCAAACGATGCTTGACCCAAGTGGACGAGCTGATTAAAGGGTGGCTGATTCGGTTCTAATCCAAGGCCCTCGATGAGAATCTTCACCACATCACGTCGTAAACTCGACTCTAAAAACATAGTGTCAACCAAGCTCATCCAGCTAAATTGTTGCATACTAGCCCTTCGGTCAAGACACTCCATCCATGGCAAAATACGATGAAAAAGATTCTTAGTAAAATCGCAGAACCCAAGCGCCCAATCAAATCAGCAAACATTGAGCGTGCTCAGGCTCGAAAGATTAAAGAAGAGGGATGGATTTTTCTCGAGGAACGCCCGGCTCTCATCGGTAAAATGGTGCGGGCGTCTAAAACCAAAACAATGGTTGCCGTCAGAATCGATCAATCAAAAAAAGAATATTCAACCATCATCGTTGATGTTGACCGAAAAACCGGTGAGTACAAGTTAGACCAGATGGAAGACAGCGCTCACGAGCAGATCGAGGAAGGCACGGTACTCAAAATGTATGGCATGGTAGACGGTGTAAAATCATTCTGGAACGGCATCGTAACTCGGGTCGAACAGGGAGAAGAGCTCGTCTCAAAGTCGGGTAAAACACACTCTTCATGGGTCTATGTCGTGCACTGCCCATTTGAGATGTCTTATGTTCAACGACGAACGTCATACCGAATCGCTCCAGGGATGCACCGAACAGTCAAAGCACAGTTTGAAAGTTATGGAGAGTTCGTTGATGTGGAAATCAGAGATATCTCAACCGCAGGGATTGGCCTCTGGCTATTTCGAGAACCCATCAACTACGGTATCGCCATCAAGGCGACCACCCCTGGCATTTTGATCTGGGATCTCTTCAAAGCTGAGTTTGAGTTCAAGTGCATTTGGATTAATCAAACCAAGCGAGGCGCGGGCTGGCGTCTTGGTGGAACATTTTCTTTCAAAGAAGAAAAGAACGCAGCAGAGTTAGAGCGGTTGATCAGAAATATCGAAATGGAACAGCTCCGATCAAAAGACAAGCGCGTGTAATCGATTAATCATGATTTATTCTTCAATGATTTCGACTCGAGCTCGAGCTTCCTCTAGGTCGCCCTTAAACGCTTGAGCCTGTTCAAGCGTCGCGCCCTCTGCCAGAACGAGGGGCAGTTCTTTTAGTGACGCAAGAGCCTCCGACACCGGAATCTCAAACTGCTTAGCGATTACCCTAGCCGCTTTCACCTTATTCCCGACGGATAATAATTGAATTGTGAAGGATTCAACTTCTTGAGACTCTGACTCAGCTTCCATTTCAGCTTGACGACGAACTAATTCACGACGCTCAAGTTCTTTAAAAATACGACCAAAAAACTCAACTTGAAATAAAGTTTCTTGGCGCTCCGCATCGATTTTGGACGGATCAATCCGGTAACTTAGGTCGCCCACTGCGGTTCCCAGAATTTTGTTAGTCGCGTGATCCAAGGTCGCCAAATCGAGCGTCTCGTCTTGCAAATGGACGACAGAGACATTTCCACGCCACTTCAAACTGTTCGCGATCAAGCGATCCCAAAGTTTGTCATAGCCAACATCACCACCTACGGTCGCAAGCAGCGACAAGACATACTCTTCACGATGCAGTGCGTTATCAAACCAGTCATCCATCACCTTATTACGGAATGTTGACCGGGTCTCTGCATAATCAATCAAACGAAAAATGGTTGAATCACCATCTTTGAACCAGCGATCGATGGTGACGTCTGTGTGTAACACCTGAAAATCGATCTTTGGTGAGATACCGGGCCTCGCGATCTCAACACATTCTGCGAAATAGTCCCGGCAAAGACGCACAGCCGTTGCCCAATTCCAAGTCTTCCAGCCATGTTCGGTGTTTATCTCTTTGACTGTTTCAATCGCGTCGATTTCGAATGCAATTAAGTACATAAGTCTCCAAAACTCTGTCTGTCTTCGCCCACAAGCGACCAAACGCCTTCAATAATCTAGCATTGAAGTGTAACGATCCGAGCCATCCATTCCTATGGCTTATTTCGCATCCGGATCGACCCGCATCATGGGTGGTCTTTTGCCGTTAGGACCCATCCGAGCGCGAGCATCCATCGGGCTAACACTGATCGGCTTCACTCCCTCACAGGCAAAACGCGCAGGACCGGTGGCACCATTTCGCAAATTGACTGCGTAGGTGTATTCATGCCCGCGAATATTGGTATTTTTTCGGCAAACCCATATATCTGGAATAATAGAGAAGCTGGACACGCGCTCGTAGGGATTTGATGGCGTACCGTCGGAAAGTGAATAGACGAATAAACCACTGACCACAACGCTAGAAGCGGCCAAGCTACCAATAATCCACGACGCGGTATGTGATATCGCCATTTCTCGCGTCCTTTTTACTTAGGGAAACCAGTACAACCTAAGTCATGGGATCGGTCAACTCTGCATCGTCTTTAGTGCCATCGCTCAGAATATCGAAAACAATGGACGCTCGAATCGTTTTGACTGCTAAAATAATGAATGCTCTAGCCGATATACTGATAGTACTTACTAAAGGAACAATATGGAAAAGACGTTCTGGAACTCACTCGACCCACCACCAGGGGTTCGTTTGAATCACCTATTGTCTCGAGTGTCTGAGCCAGATAAGGACATTATTGACTTCAGTGTCACAGAGCCCCTGCACAAGCCACCAACATTTGTAGTGGAAGAGTATAAGAAATATTCCCCAACCATCGGCAAGGCCATCAACGGTGCTGGTGGCTTTGGTGGCCTTCGCGAACTCCGCGGTACCATCTTTTCATGGGCCAAGACCCGTCACGCGGTGAAGTCAAAAACTTTCACGGAAAACAACATCATCGCCACGAATGGCGGCTCTGAGGCGATTTTTTCCACGATTCAAATTCTGGCCGAGGGGACAAGGGACGGCTATATCGTTCTACCAAATCCGGCCGATCCGATTTACGAGACGGCGGGTCGCATCGCAGGACTCGAGCCTATTTATTGCTCGACGATGACGTCGCAGCAACCCACCTACCGAGATCTTTCGGAGGAGCAATGGGAACAAGTCAAGGTTTTGGTAGTCAACTCGCCTGCGGACCCAAATGGTGCGGATCTCCCGGTTCTGACTTGGGAATTCCTCCTTAAGCAGTCAGAAGAATACGGTTTTTTCATTTTATCGGATGAGCGGTTGAATTCCATCCATCGCGGCAAGCCACCTCCCGGATTATTAGAGATGGCGGACTCCAACGATAACCCTGATATGAATCGATGTGTTGTTGTGAATGATCTCACATTCCGATCAAATCTTGCCGGCATGCCGTCTGGCTTCATCGCAGGCGATCGTGAGTTCATCAAAAAAGCCAACATCTACCGCGCCTATCATGGGCTCTACATACCGGTCCCAAATCAAAAGGCGGCGAAACTGGCTTGGGAAGATGAAGATCATGTTGTTGAAAACAACAAAAAATATGCAGGAAAGTTTAAGGATGCACCCAAGCGATGTAACACTACCTTACCGGCGAGCGATTCACTGTACGGCCATTATTTGTGGATCAGGGTTCCTGGTGATGATATCGCATTTGCCGTTACGGCTTATGGACGAACGGGTGTAAAGGTTATGCCAGGCCAGTTACTCGGCAAGAAGACAGGTAATGTAAACCCAGCGGTTGGAATGATCCGTATCGCACTGATCCACAACCCCGGCGTTTGTGCGGCGGGACTGCTTGAGTTGTGCAAGATGGTGAATCCTAAGCATCGCAGCCAAACGCAAGGTCCTGTCTAGCCGATGCAACTTGCGCGTGTCACTTAGTGTCACTTAAAAATCGCAAGTAAAGTGAAGTTTACAGAAGAAACACTATTCGGTCGCCAGTGGCTCGTCTGCGGATTGTAAACTCGAGCAATCACTCGGCCTCCGCCGAAAAATGTCAAAAATTATTTCTCTGTAAATGCAGATGTAAGAGTTTTGGTAATTGGTGATGAGAGATAAGCCAAGACCGACCGCTTGCCCGTAATGATATCAATTTGCGCCGTCATACCTGGTCTCATCTCCAAAACTTTTCCAGTCGAAGTAATCTGACCACTCGGCACCAATTTAACTAAATAATGAGTCGATCCATCTTGCTCCTCGACCGAGTCGGACCCCACCACTTCAACATACCCTTCCAGGACCCCATAAATCGAATAATCATATGTGCTGAGCTTTAATAATGCCTTTTGTCCTGGTCTCACATAACCAATATCCGCCGGATTAATCTTCGCCTCAAATAACAGCTCAGAGTCTTTCGGAACGATCTCCGCAATCGGATCACTAGATCGGATAACACCCCCTACAGTCGTCGTAAATACCCGATTCACAGTACCTGCTACTGGACTACGTATGACACTCCGATCTGATTTATCCGCAGCGACGTTTACAGCCTGCTCGAGTTGCGAGAGCTCTAAAGACGCTTGCGCGAGTTCATCAAGAATTTCAGCATTAATTTCTTGGATCGTTACCGAACGTCGATCTTCAACCTCATCAATTGCAGCACGAATCTCATTCACTCTCGCCACTGTCTCAGCATATGATTTCTCCGCCCTCACAGCCTCCAATCCTGGTTCCAATCCCTTCTTAACGAGGGTCAATATGACGTTTCTCTCCTCTTTTACAAGCTGCAGGGTTCTCACGGCGCCCTCTAGCTCACTCCGTTTTTGGCGTATCTGTGAAGCAAATGATGCCAATGAAGCTTCTAGCCTCGCCTTCCGAGCCTTTGCAAGGAGAAGCTCGTTATCAATCTGGCTCGAGGCAACGCTCTTAAGCTCTGCATCGAACTCTGGCTCGATCCCTCGATGCTCCGCAGACAACCGTCGAACACGAATCAATGCTTGAATGAATTCTGAGCGCTTTGCTTGATACTCTGCCCCGGACTCGAGAGGGTCCAGCGATACTAGCGCCTGACCAAGCTCAACATCCATACCAGACTTAACATGGATCTCCTTCACTATGCCTCCCTCAAAGTGTTGAATAGTTTGGAGCTGTTGTGATGGTATAACCTTTGCCTCTCCGCTAATCACCTGATCAAACTCAGAAAGACCAGCCCAGGTTGAGAAACCCATTAATGCGAATAGCACAACCCCCAAGAAACGCCGCTTCGTCGACGCACCCTTCCGACCCGTGGTCGCAAACAGCGCTCGCGCAAAAGTGACAAAAACCAATACTTTGCTAATGGCCGTCGATCTCATTGATTTTCCACAGGCGTCGAATTACCAGTGTCAATTTTTGATGAGGCAGGCTGCGGTGTCTTCCCAGACTGCGCAGAAACCGCATTCTTAACAATCTCTGCGGCAGCTTTCCGGTCTGTTTGGGCCCGCTGGAACTGCTCGGTGGTTCCCATCCCAGCGATTTTTCCGTATTCCATGATTACAACTCTGTCAACGAAGCTCAGTAACGACGTGCGATGTGTAATAAGAACCAACGTAGAATCGAATTTCGCCTGTTGGAATCTTGCTACGAAGGTTTGCTCTGATCTTGCGTCCATCGAACTCGTTGGCTCATCCAGGATCAGTACAGGAGGCCTCCTGACCAAAGCGCGTGCGAGGGATATCGCTTGCCTCTGACCACCGGAGAGAGACTCGCCCCGCTCCCGCAATTTCAATTTGTAACCATCCGGGTGTCTATTAGCAAACTCACTAACACCGGCAAGGTCACCAGCCCAGACAACTTGCTCTGCAGTGGCGTCCACCGCTCCCAATGAAATATTTTCTTCAATAGAGGTCGACATGAGCCAAACATCTTGGGTGGATATACCAAGATTTTCTCTTAGATCTGCCGGGGCGATCTGACGGATATCGACCCCATCGACGAGAACCATTCCGGAGTCTGCCTCATAAAGCCCCGCAATGAGCCGACCAATTGTTGTTTTCCCAGACCCAACATGACCCAAAATTGCGACCCGTTCCCCAGGCTCGATCTTAAAAGAGACATTCTGCAGTACAGGCTCTTGCTGACCAGGATACGTGAACGTGACGTCCTTGAATTCGACGGATCCGGTGAATTGGTTACGAGGCAAGAACGATCGCTCCTTTGGATGCTCTACCGGTTGCGCCATCAGCTCCTTTAACGCCTCATAACTGACGCCTATCTGATTCAATCGAACCAATAATTGTGATAACTGCGCAAACGGCGCTATTGCCTTACCCGAAAGTATCGTTGCTGCGATAATAGCACCGAAACCGAATTCGCCGTCGGCAACTAGAATCGCTCCTGTTGCAACCACTGACATCTGAACCATCTGCTGCATGGTCTGCGCTACGTTGGTAGACAGGTGGGTGCCATCCTTGGTTTGCTCGGAGATATCCGCTTGACGCTCGAGCACCTCACGTAATCTGCGTCGCATAAAACCACCAGCCCCCAGTAACTTCAGCGTCTCCAACCCAGTTAATGACTCGACCATTACCGAGTGTTTAGTCTGCCCGTCTTCAAATGAGTGTTTCGCTAACGCTTTCATGCGGGGCTGGATATACATCGTTACCGCAAGCATAACCACGATGCCAATGACAACCGGTATAACCATGTAGCCGCCCACAAGAAAAATAGCGGCGAGGAAAATGAACGCGAAAGGGACATCGATCAAGGAGACCAGTGTAGCGGAAGCGAAAAACTCCCTGATATGTTCGAATTCTTTCAGGGTATTTGCCAATGCACCAACGGTTCCATTCCTCGACTTATACTGCAGGTCCAGTACCTGGGCAAATAGCTTGTCCGCTAACGATAAATCAGAGTCGACACCCGCCACACTGAGGAAACTGTTACGGACCGTCCTCACAACATAATCAACGATCATGAGCAGCAGCATTCCTGAAACCAAAACAAGAAGTGAGTCCATTGCGTTTGATGGGATTACACGGTTGTAGACGATCATCGAGAACATCGACACCCCAAGGGCGAAGATATTGGTCAGCAGGGCCGCTAGACCAGATTGCAAATATAGATCTCTGTTACTCCAGATCGTGGACCAGAACCAGTGAGCCTCGACACCAGGCACGACTGCGAGATGCTCTGCCGTTCGTCGACTGCACTTAAACAATGTCCAGCGCCCCGCATCGGAAAACTCGGAGTCAAGGTCCGACGGGAAGCTTCCCGCATCACCAATACCGATGCCTTTCCAAATGTTCGCGGACTCGTCGAAGGACATTACCCACGCTTTTTCCTTGGCGAGGGCTACTAAAACTATTTCACGGAGTGATTTAATCTGTCTCGGGTGCAATACCTCGAACAACTGCCCTTCTTGCATGACAAAACCGTGGTCAGACATCACCGAACCGAACTCTTCAGGAGTCCAGTGAACCTGATCAATCGGCTCCAACGCACGAAACTCTGCCGGCGTGATGGACTGGCCTAGAGCACCGGAGACCAGCGCCCCGAGTTCGGCGATTGGGTAATCGAACAACGCGACCTTGGGAGGCTCTTCAGCAACCTCCGGCTGAAGGTCTTCCATCACCATCTCGGGCTCAACCTTCAAAAATCACCTCCGGTAACTGCTGTGCTGCGTGCAGCAGTCGATACTTAGAAAGCGCACGATCTACGATGCTATCAATCAGCCTCTGGCCTGCGCTAAATAACTCTTCCTGAGTCTTCAGTAGCTCGAAGAGACTGATCCGGCTAAATGCGTACATCTCTTTCGAGATTTCATACGAGTTCTCTGCACCCTCAGTCACTAAAATGCGGGCCGATACCCCGGCCAGTTTCCCTTCATACTCGGCAAACGCATCTCGGAGGTTACGTTGGATATCCAGATACACCCGGTCTCGCTCAAACTTTGCTTGGGCTAGTCGGGCCTCAGATTGGCGCACGAGCGCATCTTTGGAGCCACCCGCGTAAAGTTTACTCTCGAAGTTCAGTGTCAATGTCCGGTCGTCAAGAAAATTACTAGATCCCGGGTTTTTTGTTTGAGACATGGATGCCTGAAAGCTTAACGCTCCGCGTTGCTGCCCTATTACTGCCTCGTAGTCCTTTTGAGCCGCATCAACAAGCAGTCTGGTCCGGATTGCATCTGGATGGGAATCGAGATACGCCTCAAGATCCAAAAAATTCAGCTCATCAACAGATATCTCCCTCGGCAGCGCGTAGGGCTGAGCCTCATTCCCATAGTACTGCCGATAGACAGCCTGCGCCCGCGCAAGAGACTGAGCCGCACTCGACATTAAGTCCATCGCCTCCGCTACTCGCGACTCTGCCCGGACAACATCTGCAGCGCTGCTCGCCCCAAGATCTGCCCGGTCCCGAACAAATTCAACAAACGCTCGGCGAGAGTTCACATTTTCTCGCGCCAGTCGGAGCTGTAGCAAAGACCGCTGGACCTCATAAAACGCCACAATGGAGTCCAGAAAAATCTGACCCTTAATCGTCCGAAGCTCAGCAACCGCAGCCTCTCCGCGGGATTCGGTCGCATTAACTTGATTGTCGACAGATCCAAAGTCGAACAGCAGCTGGCTAGCGGACACGGAGCGTGACTGGTAGGTACCTGAATTGGATACAACCGTGCCCAATGACTCGGTCTCGAACTTACGGTTTCCACCACCTACAGACGCGCTAACCTGGGGCCGTTTACCTGCAATGATTTCATCTTTCTGAGCACTGTAGAGATCTAACGAGGAGCCAATCTGCAATACCGACGGTGACTTCTCAACAGCCTCTCGGGCCGCCTTGATTACTGGTTCTATCGGTAGACGTTTCGTCGGATCCTTCTCACCATCGCTAAGCTCTTGCATGATCCTGGTCATCTCGCGACCGATCAGATCAATCTCGTTAGAAACTGCTGGGTTTAAGTTCTCGCCACCAGATTCTCCCTCAGTCGCTAACTCTAACTCGACCCACTCAAGCGACTCATCCTCGATACGGAGCGGTCCAATTCCCCGCGGAAGCAAACTGTCTGTCCTGAGTCCCTTTTCGTCCCCAAGGGGATAGGACTCCTCAGACGCTACCGGATGACTTTTATTATCATCGGACCCTAGAGACACATCGGCCTCCTCATGAATGGGAAGACCAAGGGCCGTACTCGAGTCTGTTTCTGAACTCAGTACGGGAATATTCACCGGGAATGACAGAGGATAAATGATCTCTTTTTCTATTCGAGGACGCTCCGGTAAGGTCGGGGCCTCATTTTCAGAAGCTGAAGAAGGTACAGACGAGATCGCCGACACGGAATCTGCGTCACCATACCCAAACCGAGTCTCGGATAAGACCCGCGCCTCGTTACGGTCAGGTAAAAGCGAGAGCCCTACGAGGGCCGCAAGCAAATATTTAAGGCCGGTACGCGCCAAGATTAGCCCTCAAATTTATCGAAGTCCGCCAATCTTAGCGCAAAATTACTGTCAAACTCACGAGAGAACGACAAATCAAACATTACAGACAGACCGTCTTCGAGAGATACACGTTGGGTATTAGTACTAGTATCCACGTCATGTATCAGGACATCATTCAGGTCATCGTATCCAACGAGGAGTATCCGGTCGCCCTCGCCACGATTAAAGTCATTCACCAAAACATCGTGGACGTTCTGAAGACCAGCATCAACGGTTCCCGGATTCACAAACGCGAATACGTCCGCGCCGGCGCCGCCAGTCAGCTCGTCAAATGTATCGTCGGTATCATTGCCCCCCGAGGCAATCAGGATATCATCACCCAACCCACCGATGATCCTGTCCGAGCCACCGTCGCCGCCGTAAAGCACTGAGTCTTGGTCCAGGCCGATTAGGACGTCGTCCCCGATCGAGCCAGAGAGTCCGGCGTATGCTGAGAGGTCCATCGATTGCTGGTCGACCTCTTGGGTTTGATTCGTGAACCTCGCGATCAAAGCACTCTCAAACTTGGCGTCGGCTATCACACCTAGCGCCCCAGATATCTGGTCATACTCGTCACCATAATCCAGCGCCCCGAAGAAACTGTTCGCGTATCCGGTGGTATCGCCAACAATCAGGCCGAGATCGATACCGTAGCCTGGATCCGAGGCCTCCGGGTCGGAACCGGCGAGGTCTAGGGTCTCCGAGTAGGTAACCCAGGCGTGCGCGTCCGGGCTGGTCAGTTGCCCCAGCAGGTCGGCCTCCACCAGAGTGGCCGTGCCGGCCAGCGTGACCGACGCGGTTAATATCTGTCCTGAGCCTGAGTCTGTCTTGGTCACTCGGAGCATCCAGTCTGTCTCATCACCGGCGGACCGCTCCAGGGATACTTCAGGAGGCAACGCTCCACTGTCGAGCGGCGACAGACCGAACCCACTGATCACAATGGAGTCGGCAGTAAAATCAAAATCGGTGACCGTATCGGAGCCCACTCCGGGGGCCACGATGAAACGGTCAGAGCCGGCACCACCATGGAGTTGGTCATCGCCCGCGCCACCGTCGATAAGATCGTCGCCCGCGCCGCCATTGATACGGTCGGCGCCCAAGCCACCGCGGAGAGTTATTGACTCGCTATCGACCCCGGACCCAACAATCACATCGTCCCCGGCGGTACCGATAATGGTCTCAAAACCTTCGATGTCTCTGTGGATCTGAGATTGATCTGCGTTGCCATCGGTGATGACTGTCATTGAGCCTAGGTTCAGATCCACCACGGCCGCATCGGCAACCGATAGCTGTCCGAGGTTTAGGGTATCTCTTCCGTTGCCACCGTCGAGAGCGCCTGACCCTAGGCCGGTGACTGTTACGGTATCATTTCCGTCTCCAGAACTAACAGCAGACCCATCAGCGTTGACGAGGAAATCACCAACCGATGTACCGCCACCGCTGAGGCTAATCTCTGTCTCGACAAGCCTCGAATATACAAAACGAGTTTCGCCGTCGGTGGCGCCATTAACCGTACCGTCTGAGGTACCCACACGGGCACCGATGCTCAGCAACTCATCCCCAGCGATCACCGATTCTGGCAGTGTGATTGTGGTGGCATCCCAGTCATCAAAGCTCACACGGAAGCCCGTCTCCAGCCGCGCCTGGTAGCTCGACTGGAACAGTATCTCTGTCTGGACCTGGTCACCGACGAGAACCTCTGCGCCTACTGGTAATCCAAAAATTTCTATGACGTGACTGTCATTACCCTGCTCTACACGAATCAGGTCGTCCAAGGCGATGATGCCGGAGTCCAACGATGCTGGGTCTACGTCTGCGGCAAGTTGCACAAACGGCGCCGGTGGTATTGTGCTGAATATCGAGAACGCCTCAGTCTCGGTTATTGCCTCGTTCGTGGTATAACCATCATTCACCCGAGTCGTGACCGTGAGCGTCTTGCTACCGTAGCCCGAGTTCTGCTTCGGAATCAGGATCTCCGCATCAAAACTGCTCACCGTTCCATCGATGCCCGGCACCACGAATTCATAAATCCCTATACCAATCTCAGTGGCGTCATAAGCACCAGCATGGGCACCGTCCGAGATAATCAGTCGTGAACCGGCAACAACACCCTGCCCTCCGATAGCAATAGACGCAGACTCTGAGGGGTCAGACGTACTGAAGCCCCCCGCAGATACAAACAGTGTAATGTCAGCGCCTAGATCCACTCGGCCATCGTTGACAATCGCCTCAGAGATTGATGCCGTCCGGTCACCGTCGGCGTATATCGTCAGCAATCCATCAAGCTGGGCTGGATCCTCTGGATTCTGCAGCTCGTCAAGCGCCAGCGCATCGAACACTGGATCCACGGTGACGACGAAACTTGAGCTGACTTGCGTGGTTCCATCCGTGACCACAAACGTTAGCGTCTCGGAACCATCGAAGTCTTGCGCTGGCTCGTAAGCGATTCGATTATTGTTTACGGAGGCCGCTCCAGGACCATCGGTCGATACCGATACCAGAATCAGCGGGTCACCGTCTGGGTCTATGGCATTGCCCGCGATCACATCAATTTGAGTAACCCCAGAGTCCTCGTCGACCGAGATACTGCCGGGGATCAATACAGGCGCCTCGGCGACCGGCGTCACGGTCACAGTGACCGTCGCTGAGTCCGTCAACGTACCGTCTGACACCTTGTAGGTGATTGTCTCGGTTCCATAAAAATTAGTGGCGGGGTTGTAGGCGATCTGACCGGTCTCTCCATCGATACTGACAGTACCCGATCCAGACGTGCTTACCTCCGAGACTGTCAGCGCGTCACCGTCGACATCACTATCGTTGGCGAGGACATCAACTAATGACTGACCAGAGTCCTCGATGACCGTCAACGTGTCATCAACCGCGACAGGCGCATCATTGTCGCCTTCGATGTTGACTGCGATCTCGGTAGTCTGTGAACTCACCGACGAACTGCTTACACCGTCCTCTCCCGCGTCCCTGACATTCGCCGTGACTTGAAGGCGGCTTGGGCCGTTCGCGTTAGGAACGGGCTCCAAGAAGATAGAGCTCAACGAGGAGGCTTGTACGGAATCGATCTCGTATGATCCGCTCGCCAGTGACACTACGGTATCGTCGGCAAACCTCAAGACCAGCGCAGATGATTGTCCCACCACCAGCGAATCAATTACCTCGCTCGTGTCGCTAAAACTGAATAGCGTATCTAACGCGAGCCCGGAACCATCCTCTGTCATAGTTACCGGTATCGTGGTCTTGTTGAAATTAAAGCTAACCCCATCCACGACCGGGATTATGTTTACGCTGGCAACGAGCACATCGCTGGTCTTTGTTCCGGCGGCATCGTAGTTGGTGGTGGCCTGCAACGAGATCGCAGACCCAAACGCGCCAGATACGTCTTTGTTACCCGGTTCGGTCGGGTCAACGCTGAACTCGATACCCCTCGCCAGCTCCGCGGCGGTAAGAGTAAATACCGCGATACCGGCCGAAGTCGCGGGGACGAGAACGTTACTGGACCCAACCACGGACGCTGTCATTGAGACGGGCACCAGGTCCGTGTTGAGCGTCAGCCGGATCTCAGTCCCATTCGGGTTAAGCTGATCGCCAACCAGTACGTTGGCGCCGGATAATACGCCTGATCCGTCCTCGTTGACATTAAGTGTCAATGCGGTAAGAGATGCCCCGGTCGAGTCTACAAGCTCGGGGGAGTACAGTGGCTTGGTATCAATATATAGCGTACCCGTCGACGCGTTCGAGACGACGGCTGTGTCGTCCTGCGTTGTCGCCGATATACTCAGGGCGAAGTCGGTCTGGAGATCTGAGATCGCCAGAGAATAATCCTCAAGCCCTTGAACTTGAGTCACGCCATCTGCCGTTGTCACAGTAGTCAGACCCGACAGGGTCCATACGCCGGTCGTTGAATTGTAGCTACTATCCTCAACTTCAACCCCGCGATACCTTGGAGTGGCGTCGGTGGGAATGCCAGAGATTTGTATACTCACAGTCTCGTCGGGATCGAGGGTTTGAATCTGGATCAAATCGGGATCGCCATCAGCGAGGGCCGCTAGCGTGACCGACTGACCACCCAAGACAGTTGTCCCGTTTGTCACCAGCCCATCTGGGGCTACGCCGTCCGAGACTGGGTCGACAGAGGTAATGATAGTGGAGGAGTTACCGGTCGCTTGCTCAGTGATTTTTGTCAATTCCACGGTAGTCGCTGACGCCGACATATCGACCGTGCCGTCGAAATAGTCAGGTAACTTAATTTGCCCGCTGGCCTCTCTAGCCCCGACCGTGTCGCCTACTAGAGGCGTCATTACGTCCCCAGGGATGGTAGCGGTGTAGATACCACCGGTCTCGGTGACTTGGTAAACAACCCCATCGACCTCCAATGAGATCTGGTCCTCTGTGCCCGGATGAACTGTCCCACTGAGAGAGAACGATAGTTGGACTTCCGAGATAAACTCCGAGCCGTCGGTATCCTGCGGCGTCACAGTGATATCAAAACCGAGTACGCCTGAATTATCTTTACCCTCGCTCACAGAGCCGTCTGAGGTGAGCGATACTGTCGCCGGTTGCGCGTCTGGCTGGACCTTAAACCCGAAGGATGGTCCCGCAACGGTCGACGAGTCGTCCCCGTCAATGGTCGTGACGTCCATCTCGAAGGTAAAGGTACCGGCTGCGTACTGGTCAACGATCGCACTGAGGTCGCCGTCGGCTATCGGTCCCACCAGCGAGTAGACCCAGTCCCTCGTGTCTGCCTCACCTGAGGCAGGAACAGCTGCGTCGGGGTCAGCGATCGCCGATATCCGGATACCGCCGAGAGACAGGTCAACTCGATCAGCAATATCGGCAGTGGTCCTGACCTGGACCTCCACCCTCTCACCGGAATCTGGGGAGGTGGCAACGATACCTGGTAACGATACCAAGAGCTCCCCGGAGCCATCCTCCGCGAGAGTCAATCCGTCGCTGTCTGTAGTAATCGTTGCATCCGGGGTACTGATCTTGGCCCGATCGGCCTGGGCCGCGACCGAGATCGTCAGGTCTCGGGTAACTGTCGCCTCGTTAATGGCACCACCCTCGGTGTAGACAACGGTCGCCCTCAACTCAAGCGGCACGTCTCCCGAGAAGTTATCGTCGACAAACATCCGGAGACTAAACTCATCAGACGGCGTCTGGCCGTCCCAGATAGTGAGCCACGTATCTGTCGGCTGACCTTCCAGGCGCGCGCCTTGCGAGAGGTTAAAGTAGGTTCCTGCGTTCTTGGCTCGAACAGATAGCAGTACACTGGTGCCAGAATCAATCGCCGCCGCTGCCGCCGGACCAAACAAGTCATGCCAACTGGATCCGGTCGTCGGATCAGCGAGCGCGGCCTTGAGCTCAAAACCGTCAGGGTTATCTTCGGTAAATCCTTCACCGGATAGGTTGGCCTCGTCGGTCATCACCACCACAGACGATGACTGGTCGGCTGGCGCGACGGGGAAGAACACGTCGCGGATGACAGAGCCCGATAATGCCTCATTAGCGTCACTGTACGACCCAATGATTGAACCTGGATCGGTACTTGCGACAACCAATGCCCCGGTAAGGCTGTCGACGACAACCACATCGTCAAAACCAGACACGTTGAGCGCAAAGTCGTCACTAACCGATTGGATCTCGTCGGTCGTTAGTTGTCCGTCGGTGTTTCTATCGAACCATAAGAACGGTGACCTCGATAAGCCCGCCTCAATCTCGGAGCCTGTCAGCCATCCGTCGCCATCACCGTGAGTCCCCTCAAATGAGACCAAGTCCTCGGCAGCGTTTGTGGTCGCCGGTGATACCAGGTGCTCGGTAAACAGATACGACCCATCCATTGATATGGGCAGCTGGGGGATACCCTCCCCGTTTTTTTCCAGAGCGATTAAGAATGCATCATCCCCCGATGGGCTGAGCCACCCGGTGAGACGATCGACAGAGCCGTCGCCGTCGATATCAAAGAACTGCGCAGGTTGGCCGTCAGTGTCAGTACCGGATAAGGTCGCGAAATCTACCCCATCGCCGTCGACATCGATCACGATCGGGTCAGCTACCGAAGCTCCCGTTACGACGGCAGGGGTGAACTCAAGAGTATCCGATGATGCCGAGGTAAGACCCAGCGAATCCACTGCATAGGCCGTGAAGTCAGCTGTAGATAAACCATCATAATTTGGTGGAAGCTTAAGTGTTACGGTCGCCCCAAAAACCGATGACGGGAAGACCCAAACTCCGTCCACCTCGGCCCGAGCACCGATCGCGTCACCATTTGCGTCGACGAAAGAAGACCCGGTTGGTACCCCTGTCGCGAGAACAGTGACAATATCGGTCACGTCATCAGGACCGATAGTTAGAGTTATCTCCAGCGCGTCTGTAACTTCTGTAGTCTGAAGTGTCACTATGGGCTTAGTCGCTGGCTGCAAGAACTCGACCTTCAGGTCAGCGGTCGTTACCGCATAGTCCACGCCCTCGTTACGGCCTGAGCGCGCGGTTATCGCATCGCTAGCAGTCTGTGGCGGATTGGATTGCCCGACCTCCTTTTCGATTGCGATTGCCTCGACCCGGAAGATGCCGTCAAAACCGTTAGACACGTCATAATTTGAGGACCGGGACACTGACACTGAATCAAGTTCAGACGCTTTGACCACAAAGGCACCCGTAACAGGATCAATGCCGTGGAGCTCACCGCCCAAGGCACTGGTATCAAAGAAAAAATCCTCTGACGGAGAGGCCGTTGCCGATACAGTCGTCCCATCAGCTTCATAGGCGTAAGGGGTAACCCAGACCCACAGACTCTCCGACCCGTCCAGATCCTCAAGCGCCATCGTGACCGGCAGGTTGATGTAAGCCTTGTCGGCCAGTCCGAGCTCGTCGAGGTAAGACCCGGATCCAGACTCAGCTGCCACGTTTACCAGGCCGCGGGTCTGATAATCAGAGTCAAAGGACACGTAAGGTGTATCGGCTACCGCGGTAATCGAGATATCGACCGTATCGGTCGCGGAGCTCGATTCCTCTCCGGTTGTCGGCTCTCGTGTAAACGCGGCCAGGTCGAGGGTTGATGTATCGAGGTGAAGATCGGCCGCTACAACAATGTGTGCGTCGGCGGCCTGAGATGTCGTCAGCTCGACCGCGTTTCCGACAACCCGACCGATCAAAGGAGCCTCCGCGATCGCTGTCGCCAAGGCGCTCCCCGACAGCCCATCGAAACCTGAGCCGTCCACCAACCGCGCCTCGTCGGGTAGCCCGGTGACCGAGTATACGAGGGTCTCGCCTGCGTCAATCTTCTGGGCGATCGTCTCACCCGACGACAGGAACAGTCCCGCCAATGCAATGCTGTTGTCTTCCTGTGCCGTCAGGGCGGATTCTGGTGCGTCGTATTGATTGCCTACTATGCCGTCCGGGACCGGAACAAACCTTAACGTCAGCGGGCCTTTCGAAAGTGACGCCAGTTGCTGGGTCGCTATCACGTCCCCGTTATCGTCGGTCACGTCCATAGACGCGGTAAATTTTGCCGACGCGGTCAGAGATCCTTTAAAATGTTGGCTTCCCGGAAGGACCGCTAAATTCTCTAGGTACACCGCAGCTGTGGCGGAGTCCTCCGCAAATAACGTATATGCGACGGATCCGTCGGCCGCAGTTTGTCGGGTTATCGTAATCTGTGTATCGGAACCATCGGTACGCGTCACCGTGTCGGTGGCTTGGTCGCCAGAAAACGTAAATGGACTAAAAATTCCGTCGACGTAACGTCCAAGTTGCGCCGAACTATCGTTGAGTGTGATGACCGACTCAAGTTGAGCCCCGTCACCGATCGATGCATCGAGGCTGCCTAGCAACGCGGCGACATCCTCATCAGAGACCGTCAGTGCCTGGCTCGTGATAGTCAACCCGTAGGCACCACCAATATCGAATCGGAAGGTCACCTCATCACCGTCAGCGGAGTCAATCACAGCACCAGACGTGTCTTCTTCCCGCCCCGTGACGACCGCCCTGATCGGATCCGAAGAGTCAGTCAAACCAAACTGGCTACCTAGGAGCGCCTCGGAGGCCTCGAAACGGATGCTGATCTCGGACTCAATCTCGAGATCGCTCAGGGTAAAGGACCCGAATTGGACAGTAACTGGCGCCTCATCGTCGCCAAAGTAGACACTCATGCCATCGGGGACGTTGTAAAAAGTGACCGAGTGTGTCTCGTTCGGGTCACCGCCGGTGAGCTTCAGGCGCGTGGACTGTCTTTCTTCGAAATCGGTGCTGCTAGGGTCAGGGACTCCGTACACAGGAACAATTGCACTATCAAGGTCGCCGGCGGCAGTCGCGTCGTCACCAATAAAAATCTGTACGATCGATTGGTCGCTCGGGGCTTCGGCGGTAGGCGCTACGGAGACAGTCAGGTTAGTGATTTCAGAGCTATCGGTAAACACTGCCCCGTCGGAGGTATCGACCCGCGAGTGAAGCGCGAAGCTGAAGCTCGCGTCACCGTGGAAGTTGGTCGGAAGCAATAGCGACGGGGGGTCGTCCCCGTTGATCGAGATACCCTTATAGTTACCACTAGAGCCCTTGGTGATCGCGACCAAAGATCCATCGGCAAGTTTCAATTTGCATCCATCTGGCATCGACGCATCGAGCTTGAAGATTAGTCGCTCTTGGATCACGTCGTTTGAGTGGGTGCTCGATAGGATCTCAAACTGTGAGCCCAGGGCGATCTCGGAATACTTGGTACCATCAACATATGTATAGGCGTCCTCCAGGACGCTCGTGGTCCGGTCTACCGGGGTCGCCAGCTCACCGAAATCGGGCTCGACCGTCAGCCGGATCAGTCCATGACCCTGCCCGTCATCGTTTGCCAACGTGTACTTCAGCCGGACAGACGAGGCCTTATCAGAATTCACCTGGATGTAGTCAACACCGTCGATCGTGACCAACTGTGCACCGAAGTGGCTGCCCGCGTAGGGATCAGTGGCCTTCTCCAGGAGAACCTCAGACTCGCCCGTCTTACGGTCCCGCAAAGGGGCGCCTGAGCGGTCCTTAATGACCAATACGTGCGGCCTATCGGGGTCGATCCCGATGCTAAACGGCGCGTTATCGGCCTTCAGTGTGGCGCGGGCTTCGTCGACGAGGCGCGCCGCGACAGATCCGGGATCATCGCCGGGGTTGTAACGGGTCTCGACCTTGATCGGGCCGATATCCATACGCACATAATCACCGACGGTCCAAGCCGATGGGTCCGGGACATGAAGCTCGTAGTCGTACTCGATGTCAGAGACCGGGGTCTCTACTCCTAACGCGTCGGTAACAACAGCGGTCAACAGCGGAGGGGGGGCGCCTGCTGCCTTAGCAGCCAACGAGTAAAGGGTCACGGCGTAGGTGCCGGGCGAGTCGAGGCTCTCAACCACCTGGGACTTACTGGTGATATCGACCCCATTATCGAATACCTTGACGCTCGCGCCAGGCTCACCTCGGATGAGGATTTTCTCGAACCCGCTCGACATCGCAGTGTAGGTTAGGTTTGCCGGCGAGACCGAGACCATCACGAGGTCGCCTGACCCGGTGCTGGTATCGTTCGCGATAATATCCGAGACGGCGATCAACTGGCCCTGGCCCGCGGTCACGGTAACGTCATCCACGGCGGTCGTAATTCCACCCTGCGCGTCTAGACTGTCCCCGATCTGAGACTTATACGCCTCATGGAAGCCGGCCTTGATAGATTCGGCGTCAGAGAATGAGGCCGAGATCTTCGACGCGATGTCCGCCGCGGCGGTGGTCGGATCAAGCTTTCCAATCTCTTTAAATTCAGTGACCAGATCATTCTGCGTAATCAATGCCGCTGCACGGGCGCTCTCCTCTAGGGCGAGCTCGGGGTCCGCGATCTCGGCACCGATTACGGAGTTGGTCTCCGTGATCGCGGACGCCAGTTTCTGGGCGAGGGTAATTGTGTCAGCAGTATCACCATCGCCGTCGGCGTCATCACTATCTGTGACAGAGACGTCCGCGAAGTCCGGCGCGACCGAAGCCAATAATGTGCTAAGGACAGTATTCGAGGCCGCGATATCAGCATCAGTGCTTAGCTCACCTACTAAAGAGCGGAGGTCCGTCGCGCCGAGGTTTGCGAGCGCTGAGATAGTCGAGGCGACCGCGTCGGCTTGCGTTGATCCGGCCTCCTCAAGAAGCCCCGATACCGCGTTGATAATTGCAAACACTTGCTGGGCCTTGAGAAGGATCACCCCGCCAGTCTCGGCGTCCCCGGCACCGGCCTCAAGGACCTCGACCGGATCGAAAGAATGGAAGTCGATCTCTGAGAGATCGATATCGCCGTCGTCGTGCTCTTCGTAGAGCATCTCGGCCAGCATCTCGTCGGTGACTCCGTAGGCCGCCAGCATCGTGAGCGGTGTGACGTGCGCGTTGGAGGCATCGGAGGCGTTAGCGGTGCCCATCGCCATCATCCCGACCGAGCCGCCCGTGGAGGTATCGATACCATCGTCCATGATCACGATCTGACCTACGCCGGCGGTTATCCCGGTGAGGCTGTAGTTCCCCGACGCGTCAGTCGTGGTCGAGTACGCGGCCTCGTTAGCGTCCATCTCCCAGTTGTTATTGATGTCCCAGAACACGGTCGCGCCCGAGACGTAACCATCAATCGCCGCGCCACCGATACTGAAGCCGCTGCCGCCAATGCTAAGGCCGCCACCGCCACCGCCGCCGCCAGCAGCGAGACCTAGAAGCCCCAACCAGGGTGAGCCGAACCCGCCCGCATCGGCGACCTCTTGCTCTAGCTCCCCATCGGCCGGCTTTTCGGTCTCTTCCTTGGCGACCTCTTTTTGTTCTTCCTCGGCCGGCTCCTGCTGTTGCCTCTCGGCCACCGAGTCCAGCTCCTCGGCGAAGAGCTGGCGCATGATATTCAGAAATTCTTGTGACGCCGCCTCCAGACTCTCCATCTCGTTGATGTAGGACTTACCGCTGATATTGGCGCCCCCATCGACCCCGAGCTCGGTGGCGCTGACCGGACGTCCCGCGTCGGCCAGGTACTGCTCTAGGTCCGCTGAGAGTTTTGAGCCGCGAGGGTAGGCCTCGCCGACTGCCTGCGCGGCCTTAGACACAGATAGTTCTTCGGAGACATTCTTCCGGACGTTTGATACTAGGGAGGAGAGTAAAGATACCTCAGCATTAGCGCTCCGGAGAGAGCTGAGGGATAGCTCAAAATTCTGGTCCGCGTTGACGGGCTCAATACCCCCAGGCAGCGCACGTAGGCGCCCATCGCTGGACGCTGAGTTGACACGCTCACCAAGAATTACGAGGGCCGCGCCCAAAAGAGCCGCGTCCACTTTTGACAGCCCATGAACTACCGGACGGACGGAGTCAGCCTTGCGCGTCACTTGTCGACGAGCAGCCGCAGCCTTTGTCCCTAGATTAAGCGCCATCTAATTCTCCCAGAGCCAGCGCGTGCCCGCCGACTCTCTGTTACGTCAACAATGTTCACAATAGTACGTAGTTTCCGTAATATCAATCTTTTTATCCAACACCGGTACCCCCGGGCTACCCAACGACTTCCTGGCGGGCCGAGGCCCGCCAGGTTTCTGTCAAACCTCGTACTGAATCTTATTGAGCAGGTCGGTTGAGTTGACGTTTCCGCCGTCCGCAAAGTATAGGTCGAGGATCGCTTCGGTTCCCTCAAAGGTCTTAGTCACCTTCTGTACCTTCTCACCATTGGCGTGATTCACTTCCGTTGTCTCAGAGTTCTTTTCTGTTAGCCCCGTAATCGTAACCGTATCGGAGCCGGCATCATCGCCGAAGATCCAGACCTCGGTGTTGCCTACGGCCCCAGCCATATCGATAACGTACTCGTCGTTCTTTCCAGTCGTACCGATCAGGATGGTGGCCTCGTTAGCGGAGGCCGAGAGAGTATCCCCCGTCTCTGCGCTCTCGGTCACCTCACCGAACACGTAGCTCTGGACTGCCGAGTCGAGCGGGTTCACAGACTCCTCCGCGATCTGAAGCTCCTCTACCTTGTAGAGGTCGGACTGGCTGAGGCTGAACTGGTTGAACAGCTCGACCGTGCCATAGGCGTGCAACGTACCGGACTCGTCCTCGACCGTATCCGGGTTATCGGACCGGTACTGGCGCAACCCGACCTCTAGGGTACGGCCCTCACCCTCGCGGGCGAGCGTCGTCCTCGAGAAGTAGAGGTCTCCGAGGTCTCTGACGCCCTCGAAGAAGATCACATCGGATCCAGATGCGCCACCGAGATCGCTCAGGGTCTCAGTACCCAGGTCACGTCCGTCAGACGCGCCCAGTATACGGGTCTCGTAGACATCCGCCCCGAGGCCACCCATCACGATATCGTCTCCGTCGGTCGAGACGAAGATATCGTCCGACTCTCCACCCGCGCCAAGCAGCACGCCGGGATCTCCCGCGGCATCGTCGATCTGGTTGTCACGGACAAACTCGACGGTCGCGTTAGCGGTGTAAGCACCGGCCCCAGTCGACAGCGTATTACCACCGATCAGGAACGTGGTCAGGGAGTGCGTGTCCGGGTCAAGCGACCCATACAGCGCCTCTACACTTTCCCAACTCAGATCGACGGAGCCTAGCACCCCATCCGATTCGCCATCCGCTCCGATAATATGCAACTCAAGCGTCCGGACTAGGTCGCCATTCTCACCTCCGAGTTTGGCCTCAAGGCTTATCTCGGCAGGCAGATTGCCCAACTCCGACCGAATATCGTCATCAGTGAATGCGAACTCGACCCGGTCATATACCGTGTTACGTCCCGTCACGCTGGTCATGAACGAAGACACGTTGAAGTCGCCGATCGTGTCGAGATCGTCGCTGATCACGAACGTATCGCGGCCCGCGCCACCGTAGAGCAGGTCGGCACCGGCGCCGCCGATGATCCGGTCGTCACCCGAGCCACCGTATATCCGGTCATTACCGCCCTGGCCATCGAGCACGTTGTCGTCATCGATCGCCGACGCCACTTCCGCATCACCGCCGTCCGCGAGGTAGGCCTCAAGATCCTGTCCTCTCAATACGTCATCATACGCGGTACCGAGCACGTCCTCGATCCCGATTACAAGGTCAAAACTGCCGTCCGCGCGGAGGACTGTCCCCGCACCGGTATAATCGGCTGTGCCGTATACCGGACTCAGATCGACATCGACACCGCCCAGGTACTGCGCGGTAATCTCGACACCTGAGTCTGAGAGAGCCGCGACCGCGACCGTGTCTGTTGACGTCACGGTGACCGTCTTGGCCGACTCGTCCGCGGATACGGTGTACGGGTTAGTACCCCCGTTCGCGGCCGCAAACTGAGCCTCGAGGGCCACTACCAGCGCGGCAAGGGTCGCAAACGACTCCGCCGGACCGGACTGTCCAACCCGGAGCCCATAGAGGTCACTATTCGGGGCCAGCGCAAGGCTGAATACCTTGCCATCGGCAGACGTTGTCTGGGCCGCCGACACAGTTCCGAGACTGGCCTGCGTGAGCAGGCGGTCGATGCCGTCACCGGCGTTGATGATGTTGTTACCCAGACCACCGTCGAAGCTCTCGTAGATATCTACTAACTCAGTACCGATCAGTAAGTCGTCGCCTGCGCCCGTGATCAGGGTATCGACGAAGGCATCAATATCCTGATCGATGTCAGCAGACCGCTCGCCCCAATCTCGATCACCATCTGTGTCGACCTGGATTTGTTTTTTGAGCGCCTTCAAATCCACCCGCACATCACCCGAGACCTGGCTCAGGTCGAGGGTGTTGCCACCGTCCACGAATGCCCCACCGTCGCCGGTAATGACCGAACCGTCAGGCGATGAGCCTTGGTTCAGCTGTGAGTCGCCGACCACGTTACCGTCGTTGTGGGTGGTCGTGTTCATAGTGAACGTACGTGACGCAAGGACTCCCTCACTATCTGTCGTCCCTTCATTACCCGCCGCGTCGAACTGCGAGATGCTGACCGTGCGGTCCTCGCCCTGGCCGATGACAAGCATGTCATCGTTAGTGAGGTCGTACGTCCAAACACCGTTACCATCCGTCGCCACCGTAACCTGGTGGTCGTCGGCACCATCGTCCGTCGAGAAAGTCAGGACAACGTCGCGGTCCTTCTCAGCAGTCCCGCTGATCTGGACCGAGCCGTCGGTGATATCACCGACCGAGTCGATGGTCACGACCGGGGCCGCGGTGTCGACCGTGACGGTCAGCGTGCCGGCGTCGGAGATATTTCCAGCGTCGTCACGGACCTTAGCGGCCAGCGCGTGGGCGCCATCGTCAAGCTTCCCGGTGACGACCGTGTAGGTGCCATCACCGTTGTCCGTGACGCTCTGCGGGGCTAGCTCGGCGCCGTTGTCCTCGAGGATCAACAGGCCACCGGGCTCGCCCGTGACGGTCAGGGTCAGCTCGCTATTTTTGGTGATACCATCCGTCGCAGTGTCGCCCTGAAGGACGTCGCCGAGCGTGTCGTTAACGAGAGCAATCGCCGGCGCTTCGGGCGCGACTGTGTCGATCTCGACCGAGCGCACAGAGGACTGAGCAGACTCGTTGCCCGCGTCGTCGGTCAGCGTCACCGATAGGTCGCGGGTATCACCGTGAGCTATGGCCTCATCAAATGTGACCGTGTACTCATATTGGCCAGCATCGGAGCCCACTCTGCCGTCGTGTCCAGCGACAACGCTGACGTTGTCAAGCTCCACTGCACCTGCATCGGCCCCCATGTCAAAGATCACGCGAGTTTCGTTCGAGAACGCGGCACCATCACCCAGATGTTTCGCTGATAGATACAGCGTGTAGGTCTCCCACTCAGAAGAGAGGGTCACCGTCTCGCTATGGTTATGATAGGGGGCACCCTTATCACCGATACCCGCAATCAGTGTCCGCCCCTCAGCGCCCTTGGCATCAAAGGTCATGGTGTAGTAACGCTCACCCGCGACAAGGTCAATATGACCGCTGAGGTTTACGTCCCACGGATTCCCAGCAACACCAACGTCTGCCTTATTTACACCATCAACAATGTTAAAGGCGTTCCCAGACCAGACCGTTCCCGTTCCGTCATCAAATCCGCCGTCCGAGAGAAGCTCTGTCTGGTCAGCATTCTTGAACTGAGCGCCAACATGACCCGGGGTCAGGCTGACGTTATCAAGATCAACCGCGCCGGCGTCGGCTCCCATATCAAAGATCACACGAGTTTCGGCCGAGAAGCCACCACCGTTAGCGAAGTCCTTTGCTGTGAGATGGACCGTATAGGTCTCCCAGTCAGCGGATAAGGTTACTGTTTCCGTATGGTTATGGTACGGAGCACCCTTGTCGCCGATACCTGCGAGCAACGTCCGCCCCTCAGCACCCTTGGCCTCGAAGGTCAGCGTGTAGGTCTCGCCAGAGACAACAGCAACGTCACCGCTTAAGTTCACATCCCAAGGATTCCCGGCAGAACCGACGTCCGCCTTGTTCACGCCATCAACAACGTTAAAGGCGTTCCCCGACCAGACCGTTCCATCGCCAAAACCGCCATTCGATAGGAGGTTAACGAGCGCCGGAGACGATACCGTGTAGTCACTTGACGGGACTTCGACACCGTCATCGTATAGCGTGATCGCGCCCATTTCACTCGTCGTCACCGTCACGGTCGGCGTATCGTCGTTAGTCAAAAGCACCGCGTTCAGGGTGTCGTCCACGCCAGTATCGTCGGCGACCGTTAGCGACGGCGCATCAGGCGCGGTCCTGTCGATCTGGACCGAGCGAACCGATGAGTGGTCAGACTCGTTCCCAGCAACGTCAGTGATGGTGGCCGACAAGGCAAAGGTGTCGCCATCGACCGCGTCCTGTACGAAAGTAACCGTGTACTCGGTGTCCCCTCCACTAACGACCTGATCCGAGACGCTGTAGTCCGCATCGGAGATCAATTTTCCTCCGTCGTAAAGCCTCAGATCACCGGGCTCCGATGAAATCACTGTCAGTGTGAGACTGACATCGTTGGTCAGGAGCACTGCGTTCGCGGTATCGTCGACTCCAGTATCATCCGCCACAGCCAGCGTCGGCGCCGACGGCTTCAAGTTGTCGACCGATACAGTGACCGCGCTCGAATGCGCCGACTCATTGCCCGCGGCATCCGTGATGGTGACCGTCAGGTCGCCCGCGAACTCGTGCTCGAGCTCGTCGGTGCTGACCGTGTAGACACCGGCAGAGTCCTCGGTCCAGGTGAACCCTGGGCCGGAGGCCTCACCAAGCGGCAGGTCGTAGACCGTTAACGTCGCCTCGGTGATGGGGCTTTCCTGGTTGAAGTTCGTGCTCTCAACGTAGTATGTCCGGGGTTGAGCTATGACCGTGACACCGGACGCGCCCTCGGGGACCTCGAACTGTGTCTCCAGGCCGCCCGCAAGAGCGCCGATACCCGCGCCGATCACTTGCCCGTCTCCGTCGACCAAGAACAGCTCTACCTGGTCATATTCGTAGTCGTAGCTTCCGTATTTGTAGACCGAGTTGGTGCCGACCTGAATCATAGACCCGGCGGCCGAGTCGGGGACGTCAATGGTCACCGCCTCGCTGTTGACGGTATACGGATACCGTGTCCAGTTACCGAGCATCTCGTCCGCGGTACCGAGGATGACCTGCGCGTCGTTGATCATCGTCGCGACCGATACATCGCGCCCGGACTCCACCGCCACAACCATCTCGGTGATAATGTCTCCATCTTCCGTCCAGTTGACGGTCCGATCGTAGAGGTTAGGGATCGACTCCCCGTCGTCCGAGTAGACCAGGTACTGGTCCTCGGGCAGCGTGAACCACGCGTACACGTCCTGGTCACTGATAGCGCCGCCCGCCGTAACGGTCGCCGGCCCGGTAGATATAATCTGCACCGGCGCGGTCTCTACCGCGACCAGCGGCTGGCCGGGCATACCGGAGTCATTCGAGAGGCTCAGCAGCATTGGCCCGCCAGAGCCATAGTCCCCGTCCTGGACCGTGTAGTTGACGGCCGGGAACTGGGTCCCTGTCTGCGGGAGAGGGTAGCCGTCTCCCGTGTAGGCGGTGTAGACCTGCCACCCCGACGCGTCGGCCGGAATCTCGTAGTCCATCCGGCCGTTATTCCCGGAACCCTGCATCGTGACCACGTTACCGTCGCCGTCGAACAAGACCGAGATCACGTACTCTGAGACACCCGCCTCGTAAGCGGCATTATCGTCGTAGTGTAAGGTCAGGGTCTGACCGACCGCCTCGGCCGGGACATCCGCGACCTGCCCGGTCTGAACCTCATCGAGCCCCCCATAGAGGTAGTCATGCGAGTAGTTGGCCGTGACGTCGTTACCGCCCGCGTCGCGGAGGATGAACTCACGCCCCTCCTCGAAGAACGCGAGCACGTGGCCGTTGGCGTTGTGTGGGAACACGTGCGCCTCTCCGGGCTGCCCGTCAGCGTACTCGATCGTGAGGCCCGTTTCTGGGTAGTCATCGCTTGTCCGGAGCACCTTCAAGTTGACGGTGTCGAAGATCGGCGAGTATGACGGGCCACCCGTGAGCACCTCGCCATCGACGTAGAGCGTCGGCGTGCCGCCGGGCTCCCCAGTGACGGTCAGCGTCAGGGTGTTGTCGGACGTAACGCCGTCTGTTGGGATGTTAGTGTCAGTCGCCCACGAGTCAATGCTCGGCGCGCTTGGGTCGACCCTATCGAGGTTGAAGGATACCAGCGCGCCCTGGCCTGTGTTGCCCGCGATATCCGTAGCAGTCGACTTAATCACAACCTGCCCGTCACCAAGCGCTTCAAGATGCTCGCCCGACAATGAAATCGTCTCTGCGTTACCGGTACCTGTGCCTGACAGGACTACAGTCGCATCTGCCACCGCGTCGTCAGCCAAAGATTTGGCGGTCTGAGCATCCGACAATTCCGTCGCTCTTGTCTCCGCAATCGCTACAGAGGCCTGCCAATCTTCCAAGGCGGAATCATAATTCTCTTGAGCTTCGTTCTTGAATCCCGCCTGCTCGTCTCGACGCCCCACCTTATCAGTTAGATCGGCCTCGGCAGCGATCAACTGATCCTCTGCCTCCTCAAGCGCTTTCCCTAGGTCGGTCACCGAATAGGCACTATCCAAGAAGTCCGACATTGCTGACCGCAAAGAAGAAATCGTAGACTCAGTCCAGAACTCACCCGGCGCCATATTGAGACCGGGTAATGAAATCAATGAATCGACTTCGCTACCCTGAGTAACTATCGTTGTTGTCGGCGGAATCGTCGTATCATCCACCTCAACGACGTGGGCAATCAGTTCGTCTGGGTTACCGTATTCCTCAACGAAAGCCTCGGTACCGTCGGTAATCGCATCCTGATATGCCGTTTGCGCGGCAACAAGAGCTGAATCTGCCGCATCGCGGGCATCGGTCGCATTTGAAACGACGCTTTCCCAAGTCTCCAGACCGGATGCCTCTACCTGAAGGATCGCGTCCTTCAACTCAAGTATTCCAAGGTCCGTCGCAACCAGCGCATCTGCGTCCGCTTTGTTCTTGGCTGCGTCGGCAACATTGTCGGCCATTTCGTCCTGAACCAGGCGCGCGGCGGAATGTTTCGTACCAGTCAGCTCAACCGTCCAGGTCGCATTTTCTTCGACCGTGACGCTAAACGCCTCGGCTGCCTCAGAGGCCGTCATGTCAGAATGGGTAGCCTCTACCAGTACCGTTACTGGCGGCAGTACCTCCGTATCTAATGTAAATGGCTTAACCGCCCCGGCTGGGTTGCCGGCAGCATCGACCGCGCCAGCCAGTACGACATAATCACCGTCAACTGGAAGGCTCGTGGTGTCAAAGCTCCAGCTCAGACCAGAGCCCGTCGCCAACTCGACCAGACTCGCATCGACCGGAAGACCAGTCACCACGTCAATATTCGACGCCGCTGTGACCGATACCGCAGTTGTAACACCATCAGTATCAACACCACTCAAGGTAATCGTGATCAAGCCGTCTTCGGCGTCATTCACAATATTGTCTACCGCGATCGTGCCCACCGACGGTGTGCTGATCGTTGTATCCAGACTAAATGGTCTCGTCGCTCCAGAAGCGTTGCCGGCATCATCAATTGCCGCGACCAGCACGACATAATTACCGTCAGATGGGAGAACCGTCGCATCGAAACTCCAGCTCAGACCAGAGCCCGTCGCCAACTCGACCAGACTCGCATCGACCGGAAGACCAGTCACCACGTCAATATTCGACGCCGCTGTCACCGATACCACGGTTGTAACAACGTCAGTGTCTACCCCATCCAGGGTAATCACCACAGAGCCAGACTCGGCGTCGTTCACAATATCGTCTATCGCGATCGTGCCCACCGACGGCGTGCTGATCGTTGTATCCAGACTAAATGGTCTAGCCGCTCCTGCAGCGTTGCCGGCAGCATCGACCGCGCCAGCCAGTACGACATAATCACCGTCAACTGGAAGGCTCGTGGTGTCAAAGCTCCAGCTCAGACCAGAGCCCGTCGCCAACTCGACCAGACTCGCATCGAC
>Ga0181557_1001261_pt1 | contig 29587 bp, 25 predicted proteins | sample 011ome_23_FD_148632 | JGI IMG/M metagenome (GOLD analysis project Ga0181557, IMG submission 148632) | Coastal salt marsh microbial communities from the Groves Creek Marsh, Skidaway Island, Georgia - 011506CT metaG (spades assembly) | ecosystem: Environmental > Aquatic > Marine > Intertidal zone...
TCGCGTGCCCAGCTTTCTTGTGCCCAGCTTTCTTGTGCCCAGCTTTCGTGCGATCAATCATAAGGACACCCTGGGGATGCGAGTTCATAAGTACTTCAGCTTTAGCACTTTAGCTTAAGTTCTTTCGACCACAAGGTCCCTTCGCGCCTCAGCTTGACATTGATCTAGGAAAAGGCAGCCGGCCCTGCCGTAGACTCATTTGCATCGAAGAAACCTTGCGAGATGTTTCAATCCGTTGATCAAACCCACAGGCCACTGCTATGAGCACTTCCTATCAACACACTGACTCGCTGCAGCTTGACTCGACGAGCTACACGATCTACTCCTTTGATGCGCTCAAACGACGCTTTCCTGTCGACCAGCTGCCCTATTGCCTGAAAATACTACTGGAAAACCTTCTCCGCCATGGCCATCAAAGCCATGTCAGCGATGCGGATATTGAGTTTCTCGCCAACTGGAATTCACAGTTAGCGCCTTCCCAGGAAATTGCCTTTGTTCCAGCTCGAGTGCTGCTTCAGGACTTCACCGGAGTACCCGCCATTGTTGACCTGGCCGCGATGCGTGATGCGATGGTCGCACTGGGCCGTTCTGCAAACCAAATCAATCCACTCTCTCCTGTCGAGCTGGTGATCGATCACTCTGTCATGGTCGATCACTTTGGTTCTGCCGATGCCTTCAACAAAAATGCGGTGGCTGAGATGGCAAGAAATCTCGAACGCTATCAATTTCTGCGTTGGGGTCAGACCGCCTTCAAAAATTTCAGCGTTGTACCGCCGGGCACAGGCATCGTTCACCAGGTTAATCTCGAGTACCTGGCAAAGGGCGTTTGCACCGCCAACCAAGGTGACTTAACTGTCGCTTATCCTGACTCGCTGGTGGGAACCGACTCCCACTCCACCATGATCAACGGCCTGGGGGTTCTGGGTTGGGGCGTCGGGGGCATTGAGGCCGAAGCCGCCATGCTGGGGCAGCCCATCACCATGCTGGTTCCGCAGGTCGTCGGGTTTCGCCTGGATGGCCAACTGGACTCGAAGACTACGGCAACAGACTTGGTACTAACGGTTACCGAGCGACTTCGCGCTCACGGCGTAGTCGGTCAATTTGTTGAATTCTTTGGGCCAGGTCTGGCATTTTTGAGCCTCGCCGATCGAGCCACCGTGGCGAATATGGCACCAGAATATGGTGCAACTTGCGGCCTATTCCCCATTGACGCCGAGACCATTCGTTATCTTGAGCTGACCGGTCGCGATTCGAAGACGCAGAGATTGGTGGAGGCGTATATGCGTCGAATGGGCCTTTGGCATGACGCCGACTCACCCGTGGCAAATTACACAACCATTCTGAGCCTGGACCTGGCCGAGGTCGTACCCTGTATTGCGGGGCCCAGCCGGCCTCAGGACCGCATTGCCTTGACCCAGGCCGCTTCGGCATTTCAGGATTCACTGAGTGATTATCACGCCCAACGCCAAGTACCATTGCGAGAAGCAGAATTTGTCGCCGAGGGTGGCCATCAGGTCCCAGATACGGGTGCTGTTCAGCTTTGCTATCGAGGCCAAACCTTCAACCTGACTGACGGTGCTGTGGTTATTGCCGCTATCACCAGCTGCACCAACACCTCGAATCCCGCTGCATTAATCGCAGCAGGTTTACTTGCCCGCAAGGCACGCCAGCGCGGCTTGAAGACCAAACCCTGGGTGAAGACCAGTCTTGCACCCGGCTCTCAAGTGGTCATAGATTATTTGCAACAAACCGGTTTGATGGCTGATCTGGAAGCCCTGGGTTTCTTCCTTGTCGGTTATGGATGTACGACCTGCATTGGTAACTCCGGACCCTTGGCTGAGCCAATCAGCAGTGCCATCCAGGCCGGCAAACTGCTTGTGACGGCAGTCTTGTCAGGTAACCGAAACTTTGAGGGGCGTATTCATCAGGATGTACGCGCCAACTACCTGGCCTCTCCGCCATTGGTTGTTGCCTATGCGCTGGCCGGCAACATGAATATTGACTTGTATCGAGATGCAATAGGCTTTGACCCTGGGGGCCGACCGGTCACACTTATGGACCTGTGGCCCGACTCAATCCAAGTTGACCAATTAGTCCACAACACTATTGGACCGAGAATGTTCAAGTCTCGCTACGCTAACGTCTTTGCCGGCAACCAGACTTGGAATAGCCTGCCGATTGAGACCAGCGAACGTTACGCCTGGCCCGATTCGACTTACGTCAGGCGACCCCCTTATTTCGAGAATATGAGCCTGGCAGCCACGCCATTAGCACCCATACAGGATGCACGCTGCCTGGCTATGGTTGGCAATAGCATCACCACAGATCACATCTCGCCAGCAGGTGCCATTGCAATCGACAGTCCAGCGGGCAGCTATCTTCAAGCGCACAAGGTCGCACCGCAAGAATTCAACTCCTATGGTTCCCGTCGCGGCAATCATGAGGTCATGATGCGTGGCACTTTCGCTAACGTCCGTTTCAAGAATGCGTTGGCGCCGTCAACTGAGGGTAGCTGGACCCACCATTTTCCGTCCAGGGAAATCCTGTCGATCTTTGCTGCGGCAGAGCGCTATCGAGAGGAAAACACACCACTCGTCATTCTGGCTGGCCGGGAGTATGGGACGGGTTCCTCTCGAGATTGGGCCGCTAAGGGTCCCGCCTTATTGGGTGTCAAACTGGTGTTGGCCGAGAGTTACGAGCGGATCCATCGGTCAAATTTGGTGGGCATGGGCATTCTACCCTTACAATTCACGGCCGCAACTAACGCCTTGACTTACGCTCTTGATGGCTCTGAGTATTTTAGCCTGGCACCCATTACTCTGGGACAGAAATCGACTAGTTTACAGGTCAGACGAGTCAATGGTGAGGCGCTGACCCTACCAGCTATCGTTCGAATCGACACACCCAACGAGTTTGCTTACTACCAGAATGGCGGTATCTTACCCTACGTGCTGAGGCGTCTCGCCAACGGCAGCCCTTAAATGCCGCTATGCCGCTGTGACGTTGATAGCTGACAAGCACTGCTGATATGCACTGCTGACAAGCACTGCTGATAAGCACTGCTGACAAGTCAGCTACCCAGACTATGGAAGCCGCGGTTGTCAGCCCTGCTGACTCATGACCAGCCTCAGCTCTCGAGCCATCTCTCCCACTTTAGCCTGAATTGCTCGCGTATTACGCGGCCCCATTCTTACCAGTTGCTTCTGCATAGGACTCAATGCTTCAAGCCGCGGATCCTCAAAACGATACATGACAACAGGTCTGACCAAACGGACAGGCGCTTCAAGCACCGGCGTCTCGAGGATTCTGCCGATGGCCTGAAAGACCACGTCCTCAAAGCTCTTGTCAGTATAGCCAAGCTCTTCGTAGGCTTGCTTAAACAAAGGTCGCAGAAGATGATAAAACTCTACCGAGCGGCGCGAATCCAGCGATGTGAAGATGCGAGTCACTGAGTCATAACGGGCATAACCTGCCTCGTCCATGATATAGACGTTGTCGTCCACGGGAATCGCAGGGAAAGGCTCTTTCAGTGTCAACACTGCAACAGCATCTTTTGCGACATTGCCATTGGCCGCATTGTCCACCAGGACGACAAACTTTCGCACCAGTTCTGCAGGACTTAGCCAGCTATTGATCGCTTCCTCGCGGGTCAGGCTCAAGACGCCGTCACGAATCAGCTGATCACTATCGTCAAGTCGAGGCAGAACAAAAGCCGAAGGCGCAGGCTCACTCGGCTCAGCAGCCACACTCGGAGTGATCGTCGCCTCAGTCTCGGCCACCGGCTCAGGTTCAACCAGCACTGGCGCCTCTTTGATGGCCACTGATTGACTCACTACCGGCGGCTCCGGCTCGGCTGTCAGCAGCAGGTAAGCCACAAGTACCGCAATCAAACCACCGACAATGATGAGCGCAACAATCACGGGTTTGTTTTCGGCCAGGGGTTTTTTCTCATTCCGCGTTCTACCTGCTGCTGCGCGGAGTTCAGATTCGAATGTCGGGTCAGATAGATTCTCGGAACTATTTTCACTCATTGATTTACTCGACAGGCGGATATCCTGCCATTGTTAAATGGATTGGTTGCTCAGAACAAGCGTTAAGTACTGCATTCCACTTTACTTCCATCATTAAGTGATTTGCTGCCGTTATCCATAGCTATCCTTCACTCCGTATCAGGGCCGAAGCAAGCCCCCAGCCCGCGACAGTGTTTCAAGAAGCAATTGTCCTGCATCCTGACAGTCTCGTCCGTAGGCCACGACACCATCTTCATGACCACCCATGCAGAACAGCCCTGGCACAGTCTCGGCAAGATTAAGGCGCTGGACCTCGCGGGCCATCTCAGGAGTCCCATAGGCAACTCGTGCATCGGTCATGGTTAGTGACAAGCTCGCCGCCTCATGCCAGATCACCGGGCTGTGGACATGGAACACCACCTTAATTTCTGGACTCAGCGCATAGAGAGCCGCATGGGTCAGTGATTCAGAAGAGGGGCGAGTCTGGCCTCGCGCACTCAGCATGTTAGACGCCAGATCCCAAGCCGTTACCCAGGCGTAGCCTGACGCGGGTAGGTGCGCAACACCACTGGTCTGACTACCTGTAATCAGAAATCCGGCGACGTAGCGCTGACTCAGATTGCCGAATCCCAGCCCTCCGTATCGAGTCGGAATTTCGCCCAGCAACGTCAGTTCCTGTAAGCGTCGCCGCCAGAGATTAAGCTGAGACAGATCCGACTCGGGAACTGGTGCGACCGTAAAGTCCAGCTCAAACTTGGTAACACCCTCACGTTCCATGCTGAAACTTGCTCGCCAAGGACTGCTTATAGGGTGGCTCCAGAATTCCGCGATCGGTAATAATGCCGGTGACAAGCTTCGCCGGGGTAATATCAAAGGCTGGGTTATAGACGGGTGTATCGACTTCAGCAACACGCTGCCCGCCTACACCACGCACCTCGTCGCCATGCCGTTGCTCTATGTGGATCTGACCACCTGACTGAGTCTGGAGATCAATGGTTGATGCTGGGCAAGCGACATAAAACGGGATCTGGTAATAGGCACAAAGAATCGCCAGATTCAGCGTGCCGATCTTATTGGCGACATCACCGTTGGCTGCTACTCGATCGGCACCCACTAGCACCATATCTACTTGACCGCTGCTCATCACATGGGCTGCCATATTGTCAGTGATGAGCGTACGGCGAATCCCGGCTTTGCCTAATTCGTAGGCGGTCAAGCGCGCACCCTGCAGCAAGGGTCGAGTCTCATCCACATAAACATGTACCGATGCACCTTGCGTCGCCGCCACATAGATGGGTGCCAGCGCCGTGCCCAACTCCGACACAGCGAGGGCACCAGCGTTGCAATGGGTCAGAACATTCGGATGACGGACGACAAGGTTCGCACCCGCGGCACCAATGGCCTGGCATGCAGCTCGGTCTTCAGCATGAATCGCCACGGCCTCCTGTTCGAGGCGTTGCAGCAATTGATGCTGTGCCATGTCTTTCGACCTGAGCGCACAAGCCAGCATACGCCTCAGCGCCCAGGTCAGATTGACTGCGGTAGGTCTTGCGCTGGAGAGGTACTCAACTCGGGATTTAATCTGGGCCAGCAGCCTATCGCCGGCAATCTCGTTGGTGCTGGGGATATTGTTATTTTCACTGCCGAGGCCAATCAGTAAACCATACGCCGCCGCTATGCCGATGGCCGGCGCACCCCGCACTTTCAGTTCTCTGATAGCAGCAAAGACTGCTTCGATGGTCTCGCAGACTAGGTGCGCCTCTTCATGGGGTAACCGAGTCTGATCAAGCAGAATCAACTGACCCGATGCCCAGGTCACCGCCACGGGAATTGCCAACACAGGCGGCGCGCCCTGGGCTAATTTGCCCTGAGGTCAGCGACCATTTTCAGACGCTGGTCCGTGTCAACGAACGTAAAACCACCGCCGGTTCGGTCGGCAATGTCACCGTAGCGACGCTTGATTTCGCTCACGAGGGTCTCAGGCTCACCCATCACCCCAAAGGTATTCAGCATTTCATCGGTAATCATCTGCCCCATCGCCTGCCATTCACCCTGCTTCGACATGGCATTCAGCTTCGATTGCATATCGCCCCAACCGTGCACGCCCAGCACTTCTTTGTAGGCAGGTGTTGAGCCATAGAATGCGATACGATTCTTGGCGGCAAGTTTTTGTGCTTCAAAGGTCGCTTCGTCTTTACCCGAGATAATAAAAGGCGAGTAGGAGATTTCAAAATCCTTACGCGACCGACCGGACCGACGCAAGCCTTCCTCAACCGCTGGCAACGTGACCTCGCGAATATATTTCTCGTTACTGAAAGGATGAATAATCAAACCATCCGCGACTTCTCCAGCGACCCGAGTCATAACGGGACCCACCGCTGCCAGTATCACTCGAGGCGCACCATATTCCTTGTTCTCCGGCGTAAATGCCGGTGTCATCAGCGTATGGTTGTAGTATTTGCCGACGAAGTTTAACGGCACACCGTCATACCAGTTAGCCCAGATCGCGCGCATGGCTTGTACCAACTCCTTCATTTGTTCAGCCGGCGCGCCCCAAGGCATACTAAAGCGCTTGGTGATATGGGGACGAATCTGGGAACCCAGCCCCATGGTAAACCTGCCTCGAGAGTAGGCGTTCAGGTCATGGCCAATGTTGGCCAGGATCATTGGACTCCGCGCAAAAGCCACGGCGATGCTGGTATACACTTGAAGTCGCTGGCTGTGCTCAGCGGCCAGCATCAGAGGGAAAAAGGGGTCGTGATTCATCTCTGCAGTCCCCGCGCCGTCATAGCCCTGGGCCTCAATTTCTTTAACCTGTGCAGGAATCTTGTGCCAATCCGCTGTTAAGTGACTATCAACTTTCATTTAATTTTTCCTTATTCAACTCATGAAGACTGCTTTGCCCACTGCTGAAACCGCACTTTGGAGCTTCATTTTAAGACCGACTCACCTGACCGGCCCGCTCCGATTTCGCCTCGTTGGCTACTTCGCTGGTAAAATCTATATGCTGCAGCAAGGCGTAATGATAGGCCTCCACCAGCGCACTCCAGCTCGCCTTGATGATGTCGACATTAACACCCACGGTACCGAAAATCTCACCCTCAAAACTGTGTTCGAGATAAACCCGAACCTTGGCCGCTGTTTCTTCCGTGCTGTTGATAACCTTGACGCTGTAATCCATCAAGTGCAGATCAGCAATAACCGGAAACTGCGCCAGTAAGGCTTGGCGCAACGCCTTGTTCAGCGCATCCACTGGCCCATGCCCTTCCGCTGCGCAGAGTTGCAAGCCCCCTCCGACCTGAACCTTGACCGACGCTTCAATGAGACCATCGACATCCGAGTGATTGTCCGCGTCTGAGCCTTCGTTGCTCGGACTATAGATTCGATAATACATAGGCTCGAACACCGGATGAAACTTACCCAGATGACGTCGAACCAACAAATCGAAAGAGCCATCGGCATTCTCATAGGAGTAACCGGCATGCTCGCGATCCTGAACTTCTTCGAGGATGCCCTTGACCAGCGCTGTACTCGCCAGCTCCGGATAGCGGTTAGAAAGTTTGGCGCGCAGATTTGAACCACCGGCCAGCTCACTGATAAGGATTTTACGCGCATTACCCACAAGCTCAGGCTTGATGTGCTCGTAGGTTTCCGGGTTACGTTGAACAGCACTGACGTGAATACCGCCCTTGTGAGAAAAGGCCGAAGGGCCAACAAAAGGTTGCCCTGAGGGACCCTGAATACCCAGGTATTCCCAGACCCGTCGAGACAGATTGGTCAAATGCTTTAAGTTTCCCTCAGGCAGGCATTGATAACCCAATTTCAGCTCAAGATTACCCAGTACGCTGGTTAAATCCACATTACCGCAGCGCTCACCGATGCCGTTGATAGTGCCGTGGACTTGAATCACACCTTCCTCGATGGCTCGCAGAGTATTGGCAACACCAAGGCCACCATCGTTATGCACGTGAATGCCAAGCTGGATACCAGGTATCGCTTTGCGTACCTCTCGAACAGCATGGGCGAGATCATGGGGCATGACTCCACCGTTAGTGTCACACAAAATAACCCTTGTCGCGCCGGCGTCCGTGGCCACCTGAATGGTAGCCAGGGCATAACCCGGATCACTCTTGAAGCCATCAAAAAAATGTTCAGCATCGTAGAAAACGGGCTTACCAGTAGCTTCCAGCAGGTGACTGATAGAGCCAGAAATCATATTCAAATTCGCATCAGCACTGATTCGAAGTGCTTGCTCAACATGCAGATCCCAGGACTTGCCAAAAATGCAGATAATATCTGCTTGCGCAGCAATCAGCTTTTGCATAAAAAAGTCGTCTTTCGGCTTACTGTCAGCCCGATGAGTTGAGCCAAACGCGACAATCTTTGAAGTTGTCAGGGTAAGCTCCTTGGCACGCACAAAAAACTCATCATCCTTCGGATTTGAGCCGGGCCAACCACCCTCAATAAAATCGATGCCCATGGCATCCAGTGCTCGAGCTATATCGAGCTTGTCGCCCAGGCTAAGATTAATTCCTTCGCCCTGATTGCCATCCCGTAGCGTTGTGTCATAAATCTCAATTTTCTTACGCACATGTCACTCCATAGCCAGCCAGAACTCGCTTCAAACTCTGAGCATACAGAAGCGGGTTACGCATAACCAAGCCGCTGGGCCGTTTGATCAATTTTGTCGAAAGATCTCATCAACGTATCCAGAGGATCATAGTTGGCTGACAAAAGGGCTTCTCGCGCACTGCTTTTCATCGTGATAGCGAAAATATTATTGGCACAAATCACCTTAAGGTCGGCAATATCTATGATCAACTCAGCCTCAGGGTCGGCGGCAATGAGCTCAGCCAGTCTGGCCCTGTCCTGCTTATCCATGACCACGCAAGGAATGCCCAACGTCGTACAGTTACCATGAAATATTTCCGCAAACGACTCAGCTATGACGGCCTTCAGACCAAACTTCTGAATCGCCTGTGGTGCGTGTTCTCGACTTGAACCACAGCCAAAGTTGGCATCCGAAATGAGAATCTCGGCCCCTGCATGCTGAGGCGCATCCAATGGATGATTCAGCGAACTACCATCACTGTCAAAGCGCACGTCATAAAAGAGCGCCGGTCCCAACTCATCAAAGGTGACACATTTTAAAAATCGAGCGGGAATAATTCTGTCTGTGTCTATATCGTTACCCTTGACGTAGACACCCTTACCACTGATCTTGCTTATTCTCGTTCCAGTCATTGATTCTTACCTTCTTGGGTTTTATTCGTTAGCCTGCAGGTCATTCCAGTGCTAGCCGGCTGTGGTCTCTACCAGACCAAAAACTTCTCTCGCGTCAGCAACTTGGCCCTTGATAGCGGCTGCCGCGACCATGATTGGACTCATCAGAATCGTTCGACCCGTCGAGGAGCCCTGGCGACCTATGAAGTTGCGATTAGAACTCGACGCACAGACTTCATCACCAACTAACTTGTCTGGATTCATGGCCAGACACATAGAGCAGCCAGGCATACGCCATTCAAACCCGGCAGATTCGAATATCTTGTCCAAGCCCAACTCGCGCGCCGCCTTATCGACTTTTTCCGACCCTGGCACGGCGATAGCCTTTACGTTCGGCGCCACCTTATGGCCCGCGATCACATTAGCAACGGCCTGGAAATCACTCAGCCGGCCATTGGTACAACTACCGATAAATGCCACATCAATGTGCGTCCCCTTTATCGGCGAGTTAGCCTGCAGCTGCATGTAGTCAAGCGCATCGTTCACCAAATTTCTTTCGAGTCCTTCCACTTGGTCAGGATCGGGAGTTGACTCATTAATAGAAATAGCCTGTCCGGGCGTAATACCCCAAGTTACCGTCGGCTCGATATCCGCCGCATTCAGCACCACCTCATCATCAAAGGTCGCATCTTCGTCACTGGCGTAGGATTGCCACTTCTCGACCGCCTTGTCGAACTCGGCACCGACAGGGACTCGCTCCTTACCGCGCAGGAACTCAAAGGTCGTGGCATCAGGGTTAATATAGCCGCAACGGGCGCCGCCTTCGATGCTCATATTACAAACTGTCATCCGCTCTTCCATAGTCATGGCAGCGATTGCAGAGCCTGCATACTCATAGGCATAACCGACGCCACCATTAACACCCAGCGTGCGAATAATATGCAGTACAACGTCCTTGGCCGTGACGCCTACTCGCAGCTTACCCTCAACCCGGATCCGTCGAACCTTCAATGGGTCCATCGCCAGGGTCTGACTTGCCAGCACATCTCTGACCTGACTCGTACCGATACCAAGAGCAATACAGCCAAAGGCACCATGAGTGGAAGTGTGACTGTCACCGCAGCAAATGGTCATACCCGGTTGAGTCAGACCCAGTTCAGGCCCAACGACGTGGACAATGCCTTGGCTGCCGGATTGAGGAGGGAAAAACTCTATGCCCGCTTCCGCTGTCGCATCACTCAAGACCTGAATCATTTTTTCTGCCATCTCGTCCTGCAGCGGCCGCGCCTGATTATCGGTCGGAATGATATGGTCCACCGTCGCAAAAGTACGGGCTGGATAGCGCACCTTTAGGCCCTTGTCCTTTAACATGCCAAATGCCTGGGGACTGGTCACCTCATGAATCAGGTGCAGCGCGATAAACAGCTGATACTGTCCAGAGTCGAGCTGGCCCACAACATGATCATTCCAAACTTTTTGATAGAGATTCTTGCCCACATGCAGCTCCAGAAGAAAATGACTAGCCGCGCCATCGACGGATCAAAGGCGCACTCGTATAAAAATAGCTGGCCATTTTAGCACGAAACATCCCGGCTGCGATTCCAATGTGGAATCGTCGCTATGCGCAGAAATAGGCTAGAGCAGCATCGGATGTCTGGCATGAAAATCATACGCCTGCTCATAGGCATAACCGGCCCGGCACAGGAGAGCCTCACTCAAGGGTTCGCCAATCAATTGTAAACTCAGAGGAATACCGTTGGGCGAGAAACCGCAGGGCACTGACAAAGTCGGATAGCCATTGAAGTCCCAGCTGGCAACAAAGGGGGTACTGCGACCCAGCCAGGCAACAGGCACCCCAGCCATAGTGCCCTTGTCGTTATCTATCCCCTCATAGGCTTCTTCAGGGTTGTACTGAAATGACTCACCGGCCAGGGTTGGGCACAACAGCAGGTCGATCTCTCGAAAGACGCCCGCCAAGCGGCCGCTGGCATTCAGGCGAGCAATGCTTGCCTTGGCCCTGTCTACTCCCGTCACCTGTCGACCTGTCTCAAGAAAGGTTCGAAAATAGGTGCCATACTCGTCTTTTTGCGCGGGAAAGGTCGCCTCATGGACGGCAGCTGCTTCTGATGAGGCCAGGACGAACCAGACAGGCGTGTCTTCCACCTGTGGAACTGGTACCTTGAGGTTTACGATAGTTGCGCCCAGTCGAGCAAGGGTTACGACAGCATCCTTGAGGGCATCAGCAACACACTGATCCACGCCGGTGGTCGCAAAGGCCTCATCCCAACCAATCCGCAGGCCTACGACGCCCTGCTCAATACCTGCCTCATAGTCTTCTCCCGCGGCCGTCAGACTGGTCGGGTCTTGTGGATCAGGACCGGCTATGACGCTCAATAGGCGTGCAGCATCTCTAACGCTGCGAGTCATGGGACCCACATGATCAAGACTTGGCGCAAGGTCCAGCACGCCATGGCGACTGACTCGACCCCAGGTTGGCTTCAACCCAACTATGCCATTGGCGGCGGCAGGAAATCGAATGGAGCCGCCCGTATCCGTACCTAATGATCCAAAGCAAAGCCCGGCCGCTGTCGCGACACCCGAACCACCAGACGAGACACCGGGCCAGCGATCAAGATCACCCCAGGGATTACGGGGCACCTGAAAGTCTCGATGATATCCGAGCATGGCGCCTTCTGTGGTCGCCAGCTTACCCAAAATGACCGCCCCAGCTGCCTCAAGTCGGGACACTACCGTGGCATCCATGTCGGATAACGAGTCTCGGCGAAACCGGTGACCACCCGTCGTCGGCGCACCTAGTTTGTGACACAGGTCCTTCACAGCGATCGGCACGCCGTGCAGCGGGCCCAACGGTTCACCTCGGTCCTGTCGCGCATCCATTTCGGCAGCTTGATTCAACGCCTGGGTTGCCATGACAGTAATGTAAGCATGGAGTTTCGGTTCTAACTTGGCAATTCGCTCGAGCAGCGATCGAGTCACATCGACTGAACGTAACTCACCGCTGGCGATCAGCGCAGCGACCCCGGTCAAAGACAGATAATGGAGTGGTTCCTGCGTCATGATGTCTATCCTTTGGCTTTGAAAGCACTGGGTGCTGAGCACATTGACTGAGCGCTCTGAACAAAATTTTTGCGGGCCAGATCCTGATCGACTCTAGCCGGATCAGCTCACGCCTGCCTACTTAAGCCTGCCTACCTAAGCCTGTCTCGTTAAGCCTGTCTCGTTAAGACCGCATCCAGCTCTTCATCCAATCGTCTTCCCTCATCAGCGCGGGCCGAAGAGAAGCGACCAATCAATAAATACAGGGCGGGCGTCAGAAAAAGGGTGAAGCCGGCAGCAATGCCAAGACCGCCAAAGATAACCCAGCCAATCGATTCTCGCGCCTCTGCGCCAGCACCACTGGCCAGCACCAGGGGCAGACCACCGAGCACCGTCGATATCAGGGTCATCGCCACAGGGCGCAGCCGCACACGTGCACCCTCAGAGATGGCCTCACGCAACGGATAACCCTGATCCCGTAATTGGTCGGCAAACTCCACCAGCAAAATACCATTTTTAGCCATAAGCCCTATCAGCATCACTAGCCCAATCTGAGAATAAATGTTCACCGAGGTTCCGCTGAAGTACAGGGCAAAGATCGCCGCTGCTATGCCAAAAGGTATTATGACAGTGACAACGATGGCACTGCTAAAACCTTCAAACTGAGCGCACAGAATCAAAAAGACAACAACGATAGCAACGACATAGGTGAGCGCGACTTCCTGGGAGGTTTCATTCAGCGTGGCCGCCTCACCGGTAAATATCATATCCACATCAGCGGGCAACGATTCGGCCGCAATGGTGCGCAGCTCATCAACGGCTGACTGCAACGAGTAGCCCTCAGCCATATCTATATTGATTGAGATGGCGCGCCTTTGAGCTAAACGATCAAGTTCTGCTGCAACACCCTCTTCTTTGACACTAACGATGCTAGACAGGGGTAACAACTTGCCGTCGCGAGCACTGACATAAAGATTCACCAAGTCTGTAGGATCATTGATTTCACCAGTCGCCGCCTCCAACACCAGAGGAATAGACTCATCGCCCACATTCAAATCCAGGATTTCATCGCCATCAATCATAGCGCGAAGGGTCTGGGCCAGCTGGTTCAAATCGATGCCTAAATCTGCGGCGCGGCGCCGATCAATGGCGATAGACAGTTGAGGCTGAGTCGGCTCATAGGAGATTTGCGGTTGCGACAAGTTTTCGCTGCCACTTTCCAGGCGAGCGGTAAACAACTTCGCGGCATTGAAAATATCTTCATAGTCATTTCCAAGTAACGCGACTCGAATACCTTCGCCTCCCCGCCGCAGACTCAGACTATTGCTGCCACTAACATAGACTCTTGCTCCGGTAATATCGTTCATGTCGCCACGCAATTGCGCAACCACCTCATGCTGACTTCGATCACGGGCACTCCAATCCACCATAGGTACCGTTAGCATGCTGCGGTTCGGATCCCACATACCGACCACGGTAAACACGGATTTCAGTTCGCCTTTATCCACCAACGGTTGCAGCTTGTCTTCAATACGTCGAGTCTGGCGCTCCATGTAAGGCACGCCGACGCCATTCGGGCCAGAGGCATAGATACGGATCTGACCCCGGTCTTCTGGGGGTAACAATTCCTTGTCCACTAACTGATAAAGTGAGCCCGCCGCCACCGCCATGAGCGCCGCCATCGTCACAACGCGCATAGGGTAGCGCAGCACCAACGCCAGGAGTCGCTCGTAGCCTCGGGCTAAATGCCCACCAACGACTTGCAGCCTGGCAAAGAATCGAGACTGAGTCTCCGCTGCCGGTAATCTCGCCGCCATGGCTGGCACCAACGACAGTGCCACAAAGCTTGAGATGGAGACTGCGAGGGCCAGTACAAAACCGAACTCACGAAACATACGGCCAGCGGTACTCGGCAGAAAAGCTATTGGAATAAAAACGGACACCAGCACTACGCTGGTGGTTACCACCGCAAAAAATACCTGGCGAGTACCCAGAACGGCGGCAGCTCTGGCACCCATGCCCAGCGCGCGTTGGCGTTGAACATTTTCCAACACGACGATCGCATCATCTACCACCAACCCCGTCGCCAACACGAGTGCCAGCAGGGTGAGAATATTGATAGAAAACCCCAGTAGCCAAATCCCTGCGACGGTACCTATTAACGCCACCGGTATCGCCACTGCGGGGAGCAATGTGGCTCGAATAGAGCCAATGAACAGCCAGATAGTCGCGGTCACTATGGCTATCGTCAGGGCAAGTGTTCGCAACACTTCACGCACGGAGCTGCGGATAAACTCGGCGCTGTCGTCGGTAACCACCAGTTCCAGATTATCAAATCGCTGATTCAGGCGCGCGACAGCGGCATTAACCGCAGTCGATATCTCAATGGTGTTGGACTGAGCTTGGCGAATGACGCCAAGGCCAATCACTGAACGGCCATCAAGTCGAGTGTAGGAGGTCGCGTCCTTGGGCCCGAAATAAACATTTGCCACATCACCGATCCGCCGAGTGCCATCAATCACGATGGCAGACACCTGCGCTGCCGTCACGACCGAGGCATCAGCACGCACCAGCAGTTCCTGGTCCTGAGAACTGATACTACCTGCAGGTACATCAAAGGCGGCTTGCCGCAGCACATTCGCGACATCGGTCACACTCAGCCCATAGCTGGTGAGGCGCAGCGGATCGACAACTACACGCAGAATCCGCTGGCGGGAACCGGACAACTGCACATCCGCCACGCCATCAATGGATATGAGCTGCGGGATGATGTCGGTCTCGACAATCCGAGTCAGCTCATCTTCCATCAGGGAATCGGTGAGCACGGCCAGATTGACGATTGCCTGCGAGTCATCGTCAGCCTTGACCACCATCAATTGCTCCAAGCGATCCGGCAGTCTATATGAGATTCGGCTCACCGCTTCGCGGATATCCGCAGCGGCGCTGTTGAGGTCAACACCCGGACGAAACTCAACCCTGATTCGACCGCTGGCTTCCTCTGAAGAGGAGTTGATTTCCTTGACGCCAGAGACTCGTGCCACAGCACCTTCGATCACACTGATGACCTCTGTGTCCATGGTTTCAGGCGAAGCACCCGGATAACTGGCCCGTACGGTGACGATAGGGCGATCTACATCTGGCAACTCACGAACTTCAACAGCCTGAATCGCAGCAAGACCAGCCAGGGCGATCAGCAGATTGACCACCAACACCAGTATGGGGCGACGAATACTCAGACTGGGCAGGTCATTCAGCCGCTGATCGGCACTCAAGCGCTTCATCCCGCTTTCATCTGATCAGCCATCTGATCAGCTTGAGTTTCAGACTGAGCTTCGTCACGAGCGATGGCTGAGTCTGGCGTGACTGCCATGCCAGGGCGCAATCTCTGAATGCCTTCCACCACAACCAATCGACCGGGCGCTAAACTTTCCGATGGACCGGACTCGACCAGCACCTGTCCCTGTTGACGTTGAATAATACTCACTGGGACCTGCACTGCCTTGCCATCTTCAACTACCCAAACGTACGCACCTTCGGCCCCCCACTGCAGGGCAATTTCGGACAGCACCGGATAGGGCAAGCCCTCAAGATCGAGCTTGACCCTGAAACTCATGCCTGGGCGCAACTGATCTGGGCGATTGTCGACCCGCGCGCGAACCACAAAGGTACGGGTCTCAGGATTGATGCGGGAGCCGAGCTGAATAACCTCACCCTGAGCGGTCAAACTCTGCATATTCCAGGTGTTTATCAATACACGGTCACCACTTGCCACTCGCCCCACCAGCAACTCTGGCAATTCAAATGACACGAGCAAACTGTCGCGATCGTCCAGCGTCGTAATGATAGTATCGGTTCTTACTCGATCGCCCACATCAATGTCGGTGATACCCACAAAGCCGGCAAAGGGTGCCTTGACTGTTCTATCTTCGAGTGCCAGTCGTGCCCTGCCCAGATCGATTCGAGCAGTCTCGAGTACCGTCAACGCCGCCTCCAAAGTGGTCGGCAGCGTAGCGCCTGTCTTAGCACTCAACAAATAACGCTGATAGAGACTGTCTGCTTCACGCAGGCGCAGCTCCGCCAACTCTACCGCGAGGGCTTCATCGCGTTGGTCCAGTGCCAGCAGAACTGCGCCCGCGGCCACAAACTGGCCCGCTTGAAACGAGACCTCAACCACTTCGCCAGCCACCGCTGGATACAGTGCCACAGACTGCAAAGCTTCGGCCGTACCGACGGCCTCAACCAGCATGCGCTCTCGGCTGAGTTCGATAGGCGCCACCAAGACTCGGACAGCCTGGCTGACGCGCCGCTGACTTTCCGGCGCCGACGGGGCACAGGCAACCAACAACATTAGTGCCAGTGAGATAACAAGTCTGTTCATAAAGCATCGTCTGGTTAGGTGCTAGCAGGAACTATCCAGCTTTCACCATGGTCTCGGGTTTGAGCGCTGAACACGCTATCAGCCACTGCAGTATAGCCAAGCTGTATCTGGCGGGCCATCTTTGTTCATTCAAGGTGCTGGACGCCCGCTCTGGGTTAAGTGAGGTCAGGCAACCTTGCTTCTGAACATAAAGTAAACGGCGCCCATCAAACACAGCCCCGCCCAGAGATAGTCAAGCTTCAGTGGCTCTTTAAGGTACATAATAGAAAATGGGACAAACACTGTCAGGGTAATGACCTCCTGAATGATTTTCAGCTGCCCTACTGTCAGCACCGTATAACCAACTCTGTTAGCCGGCACCTGCAAAAGATACTCAAACAGGGCTATTCCCCAGCTAACCAGGGCGGCAATAATCCAGGGCTTGTTATTCAGCTCTTTGAGATGGGCATACCAGGCAAAGGTCATAAAAACATTGCTGCAGATAAGTAGAGCGATAGAAATCAAAATCGGCGGCATAGCCCCCTCCAAGAACCCATAATTTCAGTCGGCGGAGTGGCTCGAATCGGTTACCAAAGACCGCATCATGACCAGATCTTTTTGTGCATCAGCGCCTAACTGAAAGATATGATCGCCGACGATTGTAAAACCCCAGCGCTCGTAGAATGCTATCGCTCGCGGGTTGTGCTCCCAAACACCGAGCCAGATTGTCTGACAACCGCTAGTCCGCGCATATTCCAGGCTGGCGTTCATCAACAAAGCCCCAACGCCTGCGCCGATTAGCGCAGCATCCACATACAAGCGTTCCAATTCAATCGGCTCAGCGCCGACCACACAGGGCTCCGTCGAACCGAGTCGAAGCTTTGCGAAACCTAACGGGTTCCGTGCATGCTGCTCGTGGGCGACGAAAAAGGTATTTTGTTCATCCGCCAATTCCGTTCGGGTCTGCTCGAGAGACAAAGTGTCGCGAACATAGGTCTCCATGTCTTCACTTTGGTTAGCATCGCCAAACGTGTCGCGAAAGGTACGTTCGGCAAGCGTCCTGATGGCTTCCGCATCCTCTAGCCTGGCTATTCGGCTATAAATTTCAGTTGTCATAGGGTCTTTGCCATTTTATTCCTGTCAGGCCGTGCTTCGAGCCCCTGCATTCTAGCGTTTGCTCGAAGCCAGCACTACAGCCTCAGACCCATGGCGACGGATATCCATCTAATTTCAAACTCGGTCTGCTCGATAACCGATGGCTGCGAATATTGTTGATTAAAGGCTGCTTGTCTGCTGTATCTGGGCCATAGGGGCCGCCAAGCTCGCCATGACGAACATTGGACTTCGTCACAGGCACGGCTCGCAGGCACCACTCGCAGGCACCACTGGCAGGCACCACTGGCGCACCGCAGTGACTTGAGCTATCTTTCGATTTTTCTACCCCTCCATTGATCGACACAACCACTGAGCAACAGTGCTGACACTACCTTAAGGAGCCGCCATTCATGCCAAGAGAGACTCGACTACACACAGCCGCCCAGGGTTATATCGACAGAGAACAATTTGCCAGCATTGAATGGCTGGTAGAGGCCAAAGGCCAGGTGCTATCCCAGGGTCAGGTTGCGCCGAATCCTGGCAGCGGTATACCTGCAGATGCCCTGTACCGCATCTATTCCATGACCAAGCCTATCGTCTCGGTGATGGCGCTGATTTTGATAGAACAAGGCAGGCTGCGTCTGTATGACGCCCTGCCGCAATTTAACCCGGCTTTTGCTGGCATGCGAGTACTACATGCCAATGGCAGGCTTGAACCGGTGGTACGCCCCATACTGGTGGAAGACCTGCTGACTCATCGCAGTGGTTTCACCTATGAGTTTATTACTGGCTGCCATATCGCACCCGGATATGATGCTGTCGACCTGAGCAGTGACGGCACCTGCAGCCTGGATGAAATGATGGCCAAACTCGCCGCTCAACCGCTGGCATTCCAGCCCGGATCCCAATTTCGCTACAGTGTCTCCACCGATGTCCTGGCCCACGTTCTGGAGAAGGCCACAGGACAGAGTCTTGCCAGTCTTTTGCAGGAGCACATACTGGGTCCTCTGGGCATGCATGATACTGACTTTCATGTGCCTGCCAAGAAGCAGCAGCGTCTGATGCCTATGTATGGCGTCACCGAGGTGAGTGAGTTTTCGTCATTGAACCCACCATCGGTGCAACGGTTAATCGATGCCGATGTTGAAGCCATGTACCCATCGCGCAATCCCGCATTTACGCGGGGTGGTCATGGTCTGTACTCAAGCCTCAGCGACTACGCTCGATTCGCTAGAATGCTGTTGACCGGCAAAACACCAGAAGGCCAAATTCTGTTGTCCCGGAAAATGCTGGAAATGCTGACCACCAACCGCATACCTGAGAGCCAACTGCCGCTGACCATTGGCATGAATCCGCTACCGGGTTATGGCTGGGGCCTGGGCGTGCGCATCATGTTAGACACCGGCAAATCCCTGGCACTCACCGGGCAAGGAGAGTTTGGCTGGGCTGGCGCCGCCAGTACCTATTTCTGGGTTGACCCCAGAGAGGAAATGATAGGTATTATCATGGCTCAATACCTGGGCTCCATATTGCCAATGGCAGACGATTTACGCACCGCCGCCTACCAGATGCTGCCCTAAGGGCTGATTGGATCTGGGTAAATTGCCAGCGTCGTTCGCCCGGCTCAAAAGCCGGGATGAGCTCGACTTCAAGCAACCCATCACACCAGCTCCGCTGGTGATGGATTAAAAAGCCCACTTTCAATTGCCGCCCGCCTGTCGCATAGTCCTGTCACTGAATCGAATATCACGAGGAACACCCATGACGAAGAATCGACAAATCATGATAAGAGCGCTGCCTACAGGCGCGCTGGCACTGGAGCATTTTGAAATGGTCGAGAGTGATCTGCCCACTCCCGGTGAAGGACAGGTGCTCATAAAAACACTGATACTTTCCCAGGACGCCGCTAATCGCGCCTGGATGCAAGGGGCCACTTATCGCGATGCCATTGGTGCTGGCGATGTCATGTCCAGCGGTGGAATCGGTGAGGTGGTCGAGTCCAACAGCATCCACTTCAAGGTCGGCGACAAAGTTTGGGCAGATATCGGCTGGCAGGATTACGCAGCCATCGACGCCAGGCTGGTGAGTAAAATACCCGCAGTCTCAGGGCCTCTGACGCAGGCGATCTCATTGCTCGGGGTTGCCGGCAAGACAGCCTATCATGGGCTACTGAACGTTCCCGGCATTCATGCGGGCGAGACCCTGTTGGTGTCAGCCGCCGCTGGATCAGTCGGCTCTATCGTTGGTCAAATCGGCAAGATAAAAGGGGCAACGGTGATCGGCGTTGCTGGTGGTGCCGACAAGTGTGACTGGGTGGTTAACGAGCTGGGCTTTGACGCCTGCCTTGACTACAAAGACGAGTCGTCGCCACTGCGTAAAAAAGTTGCTGCCACTATTCCTGGCGGTGTTGACGTCTACTTCGACAATACGGGCGGTGATATTCTGCAATGCGCGCTGTTCGCGATGAAACTGAAGGGCCGCATCAGTTGTTGTGGCGCCGTATCTATGTATAACGGCCGACCGCAGCCAGGGCCCATGGGCATTCCCGGTTTACTCGTGACCAAACGCTTGCGTATGGAAGGTTTTCTGGTCAGTGATTTCGCCCAGTTTGATCGTGATGCCGAACACGACCTTGCCCAGTGGGCGGCGCAAGGTAGCCTGAAAGTGGTGGAAGACGTACTGGAGGGCCTGGAATCTGCTCCAGCCGGCTTGATCGGCCTGTTGGCCGGCGAGAACCGCGGCAAACGGATGATACGAGTGGCCTAGTAATTATTGCCACCAGCACCCAGGCGCATCAGGCCTTCCTGGTATCGAGACTGATCACGTATCAGGGCATGGCCGAAGAAGGCCGACGTCAAGGACTACCGGAACGCAATCTGATCAAAAATGAGCTGGTGCTGGCGGCTGGCCTTCGATCACTTGAACGGGCTCATCAAGCTGGCATAAGGGCTGGCTGGAGCACAGATCTGATTGGCGAACTGCAAGTCCGGCAACGTGAGGAATTTGCCCTGCGGGCTGAGGTCGTGTCGGCGGCAACCATCCTGCATTCCATGTATGTTATCAACCCTCAGATCCTCAACCGAGTTGACAGTATTGGCCGACTGGCACCTGGCACCTCGCATACAGAGCGACGTGGTCATTACGCCGATCAATCCCCTTGAGAATATTGCTGACTTAGCCAGACCGGATGCTATCACTCAGGTACTAAAGGGTGGCATACCCATTATCCCTTGAGTGACGACACTGCCTGATACTAATCAGTGCGATAGCGCTGCATCAAAACCCTGCGCTGGGTCTATCAGCGCCTGCTGATAGAGAGCGCTGAGACGAAGGGTGAGCGGCCCTATGCGTCCGGTACCGACCGGCCGACCGTCGAGTTCAGTCACTCCTACTGGCCCGCTCATGGTACCAAGCAGAAACAGTTCATCGGCATCGCGCACCTCAGCTGCTGTGATATCTGCTTCTTCAGCCGGAATCTGGTGCGTTTCGCAAAGCTCCAGTATCACTTTGCGAGTAACGCCCGGCGGACAACATCTGACCCACGGGGTACGCAGTCGACCATTCTTGATGATTGCCACATGAGACGCGGGCGCTTCTGCGAGAAAACCATCAATGTCATACATCAGTGACGAGGTCTTGCCGGCGCGCTTGGCCTCTGCCAGCGCTCGAGAAGATGCATTTTGATTATTGTCATGGCTGATCTGATCAACCACATCCGGCCCGGGTCGTTTGAAGGACGAGGTAATCAAGCTGATGCCCTTTTCTGCATCGTAAACGTTGTCCCTATATTCGGGCATGATAATGATGCGAGGTGGGCTGACATCACCCTTCCAATCAATAATGGCCGCAAGATCCATACTCGCGGTGATTTGATTTCCGGCCGTCAAAATAATACGCACGTGCGCGCCATGAAACATGTTATTTCGTTGCAGCGTAACCCTGATAGCATCAATAAAGGCCTGCTCAGTCGGTACGATTGGAAAGTAATTCAATTCTGCCGCTCGGCGAATTTTCTGCAGGTGATCCTGCAACCGAAAGAGCCGACCGTGAATCAGTCGCGGTGAACTCCAGACCAACTTGCCGTGCAGCAGGCCGGCATCAAACAAGGGTACCGCAGCTTCATACTGATTGACGAAACGACCATCGACATAGCTGACGACATTCTTATTGCGCGAATCATGACTGGCCATGGTGCAAACTACTCCCGTCTGGTAATTCTGAATTTGGCAAGATTTTGAATTGTGCTATGTGCTCATAGATCGGCAGACAATAATCCAGAACCGGCTGCAGCGCAGCCGGCACTCGCGTCTCCTTCGGCGTATAGCGACCCAGATGAGTGGTCTCGTAGACTTTGGCGTACCAGTCGTCAGCCCAAGCACCATCACGTGGATGCCGGCCTGGTGCCCAGACAATCGGCCGCACTGAATCAAAGGGCATGCCGATCGCTTGGCAAAATTGACCGAGCAGTTGCTTGGGGTTAGCCAGCACATCATTGGCATCTATCACAGGCGGTGGCGCACCCTCAAGGTCACAAGCAAGATCAAAGATCCTTCGCAACTGAGGTATACCGACCAGTTGCGCAGCGGCTTCAAGATCCCTGGTGGTTTTGGATTCCAGCGTTCGAAACTCTGACATTGAATTGATAACTTCGGCTGGATGCCGAATCAGAAAACAATTGCGAACCTGTCGCATCCAAGCGAGATCCACATCTTCCAACATGTGGATGGCCATATGCTTCTGGTAGTACCAGTCACGGTCATCGGGGAAAGGCGCAAGTACAAGATCGACGATTTTTCGCCAGTCAGTCTCATGCTGGTCGATCGTGACCTGAAAGCCCGGATCATCCGTTTTATTCAAGGTCTTTAGCCAGTAAGGGTAAAAAGGTTCGTCGAACACGGCACAGCCCAGCGCCTCAAACACCCGCATTAACATGGTGCTGCGAGCCCTGGGAGGTGACCACATAGCGATGCGTCGCCGGGGTAAACCGAGGGCTAAACTGTTTTGCATGCCAGGCACCTTTGACAGTGAGCCAATCTCGCCGCTTGGCGAGATTGGCCTCTTTAATTTGCTCATTTATCCCCGAAAGCTTCTCAAGAGTGATTAAAAAAAGCATCAAAATGCTGCCGACAATAGTTGTCATGCCTCTAGCGGATTAACTGCCAGTGGATTGACTGCGGGTTCGCCTGAGACGGGCCTGACAACGCCTGGTTGATCGCCACCCCAGTATAACCAAATCCCATAGCGCAAACTCAATCGGTAAATTCGAGGATCTGATGTGCCAACCGATCAAGCACATCAGCATTCAACTGATGCTCAAGGCCGATAGCCACCAGATTCAGACCTGCAGCGAGCACCTTTGGCTGCGCACGAATTTCTCGCCTTCGGCCGACGACCTGAACCAGTAGGCAGCCAGACGATTGCTCGGCGACACCCTTAAGACGTAATACAGAATCATCCAGAGCGGCCATAAACCGGCCTAAAGAATCCGGGCAGACTCGACGAGGGCGACTGTAGGACCAACGCCCAAAATGCGCATGCCCAGCAGCGCTGTCCAGGGCCTTGTCATTGGCGTGTATCGCCAGTAACAGAGGTAGAGCGACATCGCCCTGCGTCGCACTGTGCACGACAGCCTGAGGGAATTCTTGCTGTAGCCATTGGTTCAGAGCAAAGCTGTCTGCTTCAGGCAACAGATCTGCCTTGTTGGCGATGATGACATCTGCCGCAGCTAATTGACGCCGTATCGTTTGCCCGACGTACTTGTCCCGAATCTTGTGCCGCACAGTCTCGCTGTCAGCCAGCACTATCACACCATCTAGCTGCAGATCTGGACTATGACCGTACTGTGCCAGGTTTTGCACATCGGCGACACCACTGGCTTCAACGATGATATGATCCGGCCTCGGCTCCTCGGTCAATAGCGATTCGATCGCACCGTGAAAACCGTCAGACAAGGTACAACAGATGCATCCATTGGCCAGGTTAATTCGGTTGCCAACCTGCGAGTCGATCAGCAGAGCATCGATATTGATTTCACCAAAATCATTTATTAACAACGCAATTCTTCGACCCTGAGCTGACCGTAGCAATTGATTCAAGAGCGTTGTCTTACCAGCGCCCAGGTAACCGCCTATGACTGTAAACGGAATCATGGGTGCGTCGAAGCCTGAAATTTTTGGCCCGCAAGCACTGTACCCCAGACTTTGATGTCGCGCAGCTGCATCGGATCCACGGCCAATGGATCTTCCTCGAGTATGGCAAAATCAGCCTTCTTGCCCGCCTCAATAGAGCCAATCTCATGATCCAGATGCAACTGAAAAGCCGCATCCACAGTCACGGCTTTCAGCGCGTCCTCAACCGCAATCTTTTCGTGATCACCCAACACTCGCCCTGAAGGCGTCACTCGATTGACCGCGCACCACATGGTATGCAACGAACCTAGCGGCGTGACGCCAGCGTCACTGTGAATAGAAAAGGAAACGCCCTCACGAATCGCCGAGGCACAAGGTTCAAGCTGATTGGCCCTTTCTGGTCCAACCGTGATCTCGTAGTGTTGATCACCCCAATACCAGAGATGGTTGGTAAAAAAGTTCGCGCACAGACCCAGTCGCGCCATCTTGCGCAATTGTGCCTGAGTCGTGAGTTGTGCATGCGTGATGGTATGCCGGTGATTAAACCAGGGCGATTGCCGCAGAAGGCTGTCGATAGTTTCAATCGCCAGATCCTGAGTCCGATTACCATTGCAGTGCATATGGATATTAAAACCTCGATCGTGGAAAGGTTTAAGCATACTCAGCAATTGGTCAGGAACTGCCAACAATTGGCCATGGTCCTCGCCGCGATAGTAGCCCGGCGCATTTAGCAGTGCGCTGAAGCCCTGAATCGAACCATCAAGAATAAATTTGACGCCAGGAAAACGTAGTTTTTCAGTTTCAGTATTGCGTAACGATCGGAGTTCTTCCGCAACTGCGTCAGAGTCACTGACGGCACCGGGAATAGCCCCCAAGTTGTATTGCACCACTCTCAGCGGATAGCTCTCCTGCTCCGTCACTTTGCGCCACAGCTCAAGAGATTTGGGCACAAGTAGCGAGACGCCCCCCAAGTCGGTGCAGGTCGTGATACCCGCATTTCTTGCCAGGGCGCCGAATTCCAACATGGCGGCTTCGGTATTATTGGATCTTTGTATTATGCTGAATCCGGTTCGGCACAAAGACATGGCTGGCGGCTCACGCAATTCTCCATCCAGTTCGCCATTGGCATCCCGGCCGAGTCCCTCGACGTTCAGTGCCTTTGTGACGCCGTTAGAAGCCAGCATTGCTGAGTTTACGGTTGAAAGGTGGCCACTGGCATGATGAACAAAAATCGGACGGGTTGAGGAAACCTGATCGAGATGGTGACGACTGAGTCGAGGCTGATCAGCAAAGTAGATGGGGTCAAAGCCAACCGCTACCAAGGGCGCTTCAGGATCAGTCATTTTGAGATCTTCTGCCCGCAATGCGTCGATCAGCGCGGCATAACTCTTGATGCCCGGCGCAATAGTGCCGTCGCCCCGCACGCGCTCGAAGTAACCCATATAGGGGTGCAGCATCATGCCGCCCGCCATGACATGCGCATGCGCCTCGACAAAACCGGGCACTATGACCTTGTCGGCAAACGTCTCGTCTAGCTGGTAGTCACCCCAGCCCTGAAGTTCTGCCAGACTGCCAGCACCCAGGATTTCACCATTACGCACAGCGACATGACTGGCCACCGGATTAGACGGATTCATCGTGATAACTTTCGCGGCAGAATAGATAGTGATCATATGTGCTCGTTACTCCCGTATTTCTTCCTGTTCAGATCTATCTGAGCTTAGATCTGTCTGAGCTTAGGTCTCTCTGAGCTTAGGTCCCTCTGAGCTTAGGTCTCTCTGAACCTTATTACTGTGAGCCTGTGTAGGTTCGCATCATAATCTGTCTGTCACCCAGCCGCTTTAAACCCCAGCCAAATCAACAGGGCTGACGCAGACACTCGAGATAATCGATTGAGACGATCCATTCTGACGAATCTCTCCCTGCGAACCTTTTTTCGCGAATCTCTTTTTTGCGAATCTCTTTTCGCGAATCTCTCCTGGAAAATTTCTTCTGAAAAATCTCTTGGGGAGAATCCCATCAGATGATTGAGCGCATCCGCCGAGCTAAGGCATGATAATCGGTGGTGCCTGCTGGTGCCAGCCTGTTTGTAACTGTGGCAGATCGACAGGAGCAGGTTGACAGAGGAAAGGAGAAAACGTTTGATAGATCTTTATCGAGACCATCCCCCTTAAAGACTCCACTATGGCCACAGAACGCTATGCACGCTTAGTCGACTCGCTATTCTCAGGCGCTCAGGTGACTGCCACAGAACGCCTCACTGGCGGCGTTTCTGCCGAGGTTCACCGGCTCGATGTCAGTCTGGCTGATGGCCAGTCCACTCGACTGGTTCTGCGTCTGCACCGCGAAGGACATGCAGGGCATTCAGCTGAGCTTGAATTCCAGCTGCTGCAAACGCTGCATCGACAGGGCATCCCTGTACCCAAACCTTTGGCTGTCGATAACAGCCGCGGCCTGCTCGCAAACCCTTTCCTGGTCATGACGTTTATCGCCGGCAGCAGTGAAATACCTGCACACTTGATAAACCAGCACCTGGACAGCATGGCAGAGATGCTGTTGAACATTCACGGTACTCAGACCCAGGAACTGCCGGTCTTACCTTTGCGCTATGATCCCCTGCCAGAGGTCTTCGATTATCTGCCCGACGGTTCTGAGTGGCAGCCGCTGAAGGACCACTTAAACACATTGGTCGATACCGCTTTTACGGCAACGCCGAAGCTGCTGCATGGAGACTACTGGCCGGAAAACCTCCTTTGGCGAAATGGCGCTATTGCTGCAGTGCTTGATTGGGAACATGCGGCGCTCGGCGACCCTCTGTCGGACCTTGCTGTGGCTCGCGTCGAACTCCGTTACAGGTTTGGCAAAAGTGCTATGCAGCAAATCACTGACGCCTATGCGAGACATGCGCCAGTAGATCTAAAAAGGTTAGCGCTGTGGCAAGTCTATGTCGCAGCTGCCGCCCAACACTTCATGGGCGACTGGGGGCTTGCACCAGCGCTGGAGGCACACATGCGCAGAGAGGCGCTGGCCAGCATTCAGGAAGCCGGCGTAATACTCATGAATTCAGCGCCTTCAGGGTCGCCAAGCCCCTAGCTTCAGACCCGCGCCTATCATCACGCCATAGGCCACCATGCCCAGACCAGCTGCCATGTAGATACCGGAAAGACCCATCTCAAAGACAAAAGCCAGTAGCAGAGCCCCGCCTACTGCCAGCACGACTCGAAGCACGGTTGCCAGCACGGGCCAGGCCATACGGCCAGCACCTTGACTGGCAAAATACAGAGACAAGCCCAAACCCTGAAACGCAAAACAAGGGCCAACAATCTGAATATAGCTACGTGCGGATATCAGCGTATCAGGGTCACTGGTAAAGGCACCGATCCAGACGTCAGGGAACAGCGCCAGCAGGATGCCGGCGACGCCAGTAATACCCGCTGCCATGCTGGACCCAAGCCAGCCAATGCGCTCGGCCCGCGCCAAATCTCCGGCCCCCAAACTAATGCCAACCAAAGATGTCATAGCCGCACCGAGACCAAAGACCAGCGGCACCAACAACATCTCGATTCGAGAACCAATGCCATAGCCTGCCAGCGCCGCCTCGCCAAAACGGCCGACCAGCGTCGTTAGGCTGAGAATAATAACGATCGTCAGCAGCGGTGAAAGCGAGGCAGGTAAAGCGACCTTGGAGATATCCTGAAACAAGTCTCGAGACAGATGTCGAGCATGCCAGCGCAGCTTTAGTGTCTGGTTGCCCCGCAGCAGGCGCCAGACAAAAGCACAGCTGAGGATAAAGGCGCTGACGACCGCTGAAACGGCTGCACCTTTGACGCCCAGCGCCGGCAGACCCAGGGCACCGATCACCAGACAGCCAGTGAGAGGCACTTGAATACAGGCGCCTATGATCATCACCACAGCCGGAAATTTCATATCACCTGTACCCCTGAAGACGGCGCTCATCACTGACATAAACCAGATAAAAACGCCACCCATGAACAGCACCGAACAATAACTTATGGCCTCAGCCAGGACCTCACCTCGACCGCCAAGAAACGCCAGAAAGGCCGCTCCAAACAGCACAAAGATCAACAGAAAGGTTACAGCGCCAGCAATGACAACCGCCATTGCATGCCAAATCAACTGCTCCGCTCGCGGCAGATTTCCGGCACCGAGGGCCCGGGCTACTGCTGAGGCTACCGCACCACCGATTGCACCACCCGACATCATCTGAGTCAGCATCAGCAAGGGAAAAGCCAAAGCAATAGCCGCCAGAGAAGCAGTACCCAGACGCCCAATAAACCAGACCTCAGCCATACTCACCGAACCCTGTATCAAAAACGCCAGGGCGTTGGGGGTGGCCAGCTTCACCAGTAGAGAAGCCGGGGAAGCACTCAGCAGGAATTGAGTTTTGGCGTCCATGAAATAGCAATCCGTTGGAGAGAATCGAGGTCCGCGAGTTTAGCGTCTTACTCGACTTAATTGGAATATCAAATCAAGCGCTCACCCAGAAGCGCTCACCCAGAAGCTCTCAGGAAACAGACTTAATCCATTCCGAACAATTTAAGCGCGGTTTTTCCTACTATCATCTGCGCATTTTCAACTGTCGTCGCATCAAAGACGGCCTGAATCGAGCTGCGGGTATAACCAAAAGTACTTTCCTGATGGGGATAATCAGATGACCACATGACCGTTTCAGGACCTATTCGGTCAAGTAGCGAGAGTCCCGCCGGGTCTGTCATAAAGGTCGCAAAGCAGTGTTTGCGCCAGTACCAACTGGGTGCATGCTTGAGCTTTGGCTGCAAAGCGGTTCGAAAATGGGTCGCGACCATGTCGGCATCGTGCAGCATACTGGCTACCCAGGTCAGACCACCTTCAACAAATACAGCCCTGAGTGCTGGAAACCGATCAAAAACACCGCCAAAAACCAGACAGGACCACTGGTGTCGAAAACCTTGAGTTTGGGTTACCACTGAAATACCAGCGGCTCCTGGCATGGCCGATGGTATCGCCTCGCCTATATGAAAGATCAGCGGTATACCACTGGCGGCGATGGCCTCATAGAGCGGGTCGAGCGCGCCATCGTTGTAGTTAATATGCTTTCCCTGTTTGTCTTTGCCCGGTTTCAGCGGCACCATCAAACCACGGGCCCCCAACGCCTGACAACGTTTAACCGAGGCGGCTGCCGAGTCCATGTCCCAGTAGTTTGGCACCATTACAGGAAAGAGCCTGTTTGGCGCCTCGGCACATCGTCGCGCAATGGCTTCATTGTACAAACCAAAGACCTCTTCTCGGTTCTGCATTTCTCCAAACATGAACAAGCCAAATAGTCGCTGTGGAAAAATCAGCTCCTTCTCAACGCCCTCTGTATCCAGATCTTTTAGCCGGGCGACAATATCATTAAGACCGGGCGTACACTCCATGGATTCACATAGGTGTCTGGCGAGTGCCGGCGGTGTCATATGCTTCTCGCCGATAGTCATGTCGAAGACGCCATCAATAAACTGCATACGCGGCGCTTGATCCTTCTTGTCGTCAGGAAAACCTTCCAGCCAGTAATCCTGTTCAATCAAATGACTGTCGGCACTGATGATACGGGTCCCTGCAGGCCACGGATCGCTCGCGCCTTGAGGCGTGCGTTTCGGCGATACCGCAATATCGATCTGCTCTGGTATTTCCAGTACATATTCGCTCATAGGCCTGCTCCTTTCTTGCTGCTTCTT
>Ga0181557_1001264_pt1 | contig 29531 bp, 32 predicted proteins | sample 011ome_23_FD_148632 | JGI IMG/M metagenome (GOLD analysis project Ga0181557, IMG submission 148632) | Coastal salt marsh microbial communities from the Groves Creek Marsh, Skidaway Island, Georgia - 011506CT metaG (spades assembly) | ecosystem: Environmental > Aquatic > Marine > Intertidal zone...
ATGCCAGCAGATCAGCATCATGACAGACATTGACCATCTAAAGGATTACCACGTCAGGGGGGCGTAAATTTGACTGAACATCAACAATTACCACACTTGATCGTTCTTCAGAAAATGTGGTTTATTTTCCTTATCTTCCCAGGATCGTTAGCAGGCTGTTGGTCAGCCAGCGTTTTCGCTGCACACGGACCGGCCGTCGGCGCGGTACTATTTGTTCGGCGAGTAAAAAGACTAAGAGGAATCCGAAGAACAAGGCGACCTGAAGGTTTGCTCCTTGTTCAAGCATGAGTGCTTGCATTTAGGTAACTCCTTAATGACAATAGTTGTTGTCAATATAGATCGAGAATCAGAATTTGACAACAACTATTGTCATTATTGGAGGTGAAGTGAGTAAACCTATTGGTGATTTGATCAACGAAGCGCGGCTTTTCTATCAATCTCTGGTTCAGGTCACGGAGAGTCTGCACGGCACAGACTCGATATCTGTTGGTATGCGGGCAGTCATGGAATTTCTCTTATTGAATGGTGAAGAAACAGTTCCGAATATCGCGCGATTGCGGCGTGTTACCAGGCAGCGCATACAAACACTAGCAAATCAGTTGCTGGATCTCGGGTTGGTTGAGGTTATCGAGAACCCAGCAACAAAAAGATCCCCGTTGATTGCGCTTACCTTGAAGGGTAAACAGCAAATCGACTCAATGCGTCGGAGAGAGACCGAACTTGTTGGTGCTATTACGACTTCAGAGTCGAGGCTGCGGACTGCGACGAGGGTGCTTCAGGAGGTTAGGGCGGGTTTGGAAGAAGCTGATGGTGTAGTAACGAAGGCTCCGGGGCGAAATGAAAAAGGCCACTAGATATAAAAAAGCCCCACCAATTTTCATGGCAGGGCTCCTGTTTTGCCGGCGGGTTAACCGACTGCCTCAGTCTAGTGCTTTGGCATCACGACTCAACCGATGCTAACAGCGAAGCATTGCCGCCAGCAGCTGTGGTATCGATACAGGTATGCCGTTCCAATAAGCAATAGCTCGCTACATCCTCTGTCGTGACGAGCGGCAGGATTTTCCCTTCTCTGGCGGCCAGTGCCTTGCGGGCAGCGCGTAGATCTTCTTCCTCGCTCCAGAGGGCGATGACTTCAACACCTTGTAGCCTGGTCAGATCGGCCCGGTCGACAAATCCATCGATGCAATCGACGCCGTCTGCACCAGGTACGGCCACCAGTACAGGACAGCCGGTACGGCGGGCTGCGCCAGCCTGGGCGATGGCATCCTGCAATGTTGGGCCAAGGCACAAGACCGGGCCTCGTGGCCAGATTGCCAGTCTATTCGATTCCCCTGTCACACCAGGCATATCCTTCACATCCAATGCTTGTGGCTGGTACCAGTTGAGGGCGTCCACGGCTTCCTGAATTTTTTCCAGTGGAATGCGTTCACCGCTAATCCAGAAAATCCTAGATCACATTGAAGCTCAACCACCACCGCTTAGTCCTGCAACTGCCATTCAATCCTAAAACATGTCTGGATAAACAGCCAAATCACCTCTGCCTGACCTTTAAATCGCCTAAGTGATCAACCCAGCAGTCTGTAAGCCGCCAGATCAATGGCTATTCAGACATTGACCATCCTCTACTGAAATTTTGCCATTCAAACATTCAGATGCAAAATAGTCCCAATTAGGATACTTTGAAATTCGGGGTAAATGTGGTTTATATTTACTATCCTCATCAAAGATGCTTCAAATCCAATCTGAAACTCCCACCTGAAACTCCTAAATCACACAGCTAAAGCTGTGTGAATTCCCTACTTGTGGTTCCACCAGGCAAGGTCTGAGTAAGAGCGAAGATCTAACTCGTGCGTCCAGGACGAACGGTGTTGATGAGCTACGTGATAGTAGGTCTCGGCCATATGTTCCGGCATCAACAAACCATCTTCAGCACCACGTGTTTCCCGCAGTTTGGCAAAGTTCTCAGCACCGACCATCTTGCCGAGGGTATCCGGCGCGTCCACAGCCCCATCAATCAATATGTGTGCGACATGAATGTTCTTTGGCGCAAACTCAGCATTTAAAGACTGACACAACATCCGCCGCCCACCCATGGCTGCAGCGTGGGAATGCTGACCTGCATTACCTCGCACTGCGGCAGTTGCTGACGTCACCAGAATTGTCCCGCCGCCACGTGCTTCCATCTTTGGAATCACGGTCTGGGCCACTCGATAAAGACCAAACGTCGCCATGCGCCAGCCAAGCTCAAACATCTTGTAGCTGGTATCGCCCAGTGCCCGATTACCAATTTGCGCGCCCAGATTAAACAACACCACTTGAATTGGCCCGATTTCAGCTTCTACTTTTTCTATTCTTTCTTCCAGCGCACCTTCATCTACCGCATTGAGCAGATAGCCTGTTGCATCACCACCATCGGCTTTGATGTCATCAACCAACTTCTGTAAACCTTCCTCATCACTACGACGGCACAACACGGCGTGATAACCTTCGCTGGCAAATTTCTTACCCACTGTACCGCCAATTCCGGCACCTGCCCCAATGACTAAACATACTGGTTTCATACTAAACTCCATTCTCTACTGATCAAATTACTTCACCACGCCATCATTAAATAGTTGGCGTATCTCATTTCCAGACAATCCCAGGTCATCTAGGATCGGCTTGGAGTGCTGGCCCAATGTGGGTGCAGCACCTCGGAGCTCACTAGGTGTCTTGCTAAATTTGGCCGCAGGTGCGGCCTGCCTAACTTCCCCATAACCTTCCCAGGTTTGCCTGAGGACAGATTCCCCGGCAATTATCTGATCGTTATCGAGAATCTCTGCTCGCCTTAAAAGCGGCGCACTCGGCACCTCATTAGCTCTCAGCCTTTCCAGAATTTCAGCCCGGGGCCACTTGGCAATCTCATCAGCCGTAATCTGCTTACGTTCGTTGCCATTCACACCTCTACCCCTTGCAGTGGCAAATCGCTCGTCATCAATTAAATCTTCACGATCAAGGGAGCGACACATCCCCGCCCATTCTTTGTCTGAGATTGCACCGGCTGTGATATAGCCATCTTGAGTTGAAAAGACTAAATCCATCGAACCACTGCCCACCGATGGATCGTATTCGTTCTCCGCATAAGTTAATCCTCCCATGCCTTCCGGCCAGAAAAACGCCAACATCGCATCCAACATCGAGAGTTTTATGTCCTGACCTTCACCAGTTCGTTCCCGATGGTAGAGCGCAGTACTGATCGCTTGCGCAGCGGTTAGAGAAGCAACTTTGTCTGCGATAATGACGCGAAACATCGCAGGCTTACCGCTCACCCGGTCCGCCTGGATATCGGTAGCACCGGATAAGGCTTGAATGACAGGATCGTAAACTCTTTGGTCAGCATAAGGACCTTTCTCTCCAAAGCCACTGATGGACACATAGATAATTCTGTCGTTAGCGGCCCTGATATCTTCGTCACTAAACCCCATACGTTTCATTGCACCGGGCCGAAAATTCTGGATTAAAACATCAGCTTCCTTGATCAGCTTCCAAAGAACGTCCTTGCCTGCTTCGTCCTTAAGGTTGAGCGCGATGGATTGTTTACCTCGATTGCATGAGTAAAAAGTCGGTGGTGCACCGTTAAGAGGCGGCCCTAAGTAGCGCATTTGCTCACCGTGTAAGGGTTCAACTTTAATCACGGTCGCCCCTTGATCAGCCAGCATGCACGCAGCGACAGGTCCGGAAACCATGCTAGTTAGATCAATCACTTTTAATCCGTCTAATGCAGCCATTGCTATGCCCCCTTTTCAACAAGTTGCGGATAATTGACATGATAAGCGCGCTGATACGCAGGGCGCCTGGCTATTTTCTCTTTGTATGTCACTAAGGGAGCGGGTAAATCAAGACCGTAGAATCCTGCCCAATCCAGACAGGACATCAGCATCATGTCGGCGAAGCCAAACTGCCCACTCACAAGAAAATCGTGATCTTTTATGTGTTCTGCCACTACCGATAAGTGCTTTAAAGCATATTGTTTGCAGGACTCCACCGTTTGCGGTGAATCGCCAAAGATGGCTTTTAGGTCACCGTGGCGACGCATCACGTACAAACTTGTCTCATCTATCTCACCATAGATATAACAAACCCACTCGTCTTGCTTCGCGCGGCTTACTACATCTGTCGGGCAGTACAGTTCGCCCGGACCATATTTTTCGAGTAGGTATCGACATATCGCCACACTCTCGGAGAAACCGACTTCACCGTCTTGAAGAAAAGGAATCTTCTGCTTCCGATTCAGGTTGGTATATTCCGCCGTTTGCGTTTCACCGGTTCGTGGCCCTATTGGTTTGTGTTGGTATTGAAGGCCGAGTTCTTCTGCTAACCAGATGGGTCGAAAACTTCTCGGGGTGCCCGCACCCCATATCACCATAGATTCCGTCATCACCAATACCCTCAAGAGTTCTGTGAAACGAATTCTTCTTCGGCGTCTCTGAGCTTATCCTTGCCAAAGAAGAGCTCACTACCAACAAAGAAGCTCGGCGCACCAAATACGCCTCGCGCCACGGCCTGCCCGGTCAAATCAATCAGCTTTTGCTTATTGTCTGGCTCACCAGCCAGTGCGATAAGCTCACCTGCAGGGAGCCCTGCGGCTTGAAGTGCTTCCGCGACGATTTCGGGATCGTCCATCTTCTTTGCCTCTTCCCACATGGACTTGAAACAACATTCAATGAACGGGACGTACAAATCCTCACCCTGAACAGAGGCAGCAATCCTCATCATTAGCAACGTGTTTACGGGAAAGTGAGGATTGGCGACATAAGAGCTTCCCAGCCCGTACTTTTTGACAAACCTCTCGGTTTCTAATCCCTGATACTCACCTTTGTTTTTAATCCCAGCCAGGCTGATTGCCGGCGAGACATTACCCGTTGACTTGAAAACGCCACCAAGAAGAATGGGGCTGTAGATCACACTACTCCCCAGTCGCTTCTCAACACCCGGAACCACCTTATGTACTAGATAAGCATTGGGACTTCCGAAGTCATATAGAAATTCAAGCTTGCTCATCATCCTTCCCTCAACGCAATAGTGAGTGAATTGTTCCACTATTGACTCTATAAAACTAATGAATTAGTTTTACTCCAGTACATAAATATTCGAATAGCTCTATGCTCGAAGTATCAGACCTACATATGGTTGAAATCATTAGCGGTATGGGCTCACTCACCCGTGCCGCTGAAGCGCTGAATATCTCACAACCGACCTTGAGCAAACGCCTGGCCAGACTGGAGCAGCAACTGGGAACGAAGCTCTTTGAGCGCGAGGCCACGGGTTTGACACCGACGTTGATCGCGGAGTATCTCATCGACAGCACCGCACAGATTAAAGCGAACATGGCTAGCGTGCAGCGACAGGTCGAACGGTTGGTGGAGCATGATACCGGAAACCTGAGAATAGGCGTCGGCCCCATTATTGAGCAGGTACTGCTACCACCGGTACTCACACAACTCGCCAAACGCACTGGTAGCGTCAGATTATCTATTGTGACGGACCGCGCCGACATACTCCTTGAACAACTTAAGAGCGGCCAACTCGATGTCATTGCCGGCCCATACAACGCCGATGATGCCGCTCACAAGGAAGCCGGTCTTGAAGCTATCGACCTTATTCGAGAAAACACAATCAACGTTGCAAGAGTCGAGCACCCCATCTTTAACGAATCAAATGCCGACTTCTTTGCATATCCTTATGCGTCACCGCCGGTACAGGGAACCATGACCGGCATGCGCAGACCAACTAACCAGGAACGCGCCAGAGTTTTTGCCGACAACTACAGTCTACTAAAATCGTTAATATTAGAATCAGACTATATCTGCGGCGGCCCACAACACATATTCGCGTCTGAAATAGAAGAAGGTCGACTGAAAGTGATTGAAGAAAGTCCCAGCGTGCCCTGGCAAAGCGCTTGCCTGACTCAACGAAAATCACTAGACACGCCTCTGGTGAAACTGTTTGTAAATATCCTGATGAAAGAACGCGATCGATACCTGGGTATCGACAGTTAACTCAGCATCGGAGGATGTTTGCGACTCACAAGGACTGTTATCAACATAGTGAGCGCAAGAAGCACAAGTATAAGAAGTATAAATGGGGTGTCGGGAGTAACTGGTCGTCCAGAAAGTGGTCGTGGAAGCATGAGATGATGGAAGCAGGCTCGGGCGGTGCCTGCGGTTAGTACTCGCATTGCTGGTCTTGTAGATCTTTTTCGCTCACCTTCGAAACCCGGCACGAACAACTCTATACCAAGGAATTTCTCAGTGGCTTCCTTGCTGATTGAGGAGGATAGTAAATTTAAACCGCATTTACCTCAGATTTCAAAAGTATTCTGAGCGGTTTTTTTGGTGAAAAGAAGTCTGTGGGGCTGTTCTTCAGTAGAGGATGGTCAATGTCTGAATAGCCGCTGATCTACTGGCTTACAGACTGTTGGGTTGATCGCTGAAAAGATTTGTAAGTCGAGCAGGGCGATTCTGACTTGTTAATTCAGTCGCGTTTTAGGATTGAATGCCAGTCGCGGGGCTAAGCGGTGGTGGTTGCGCTTCGATGTGATCGAGGATCTTTTGGATTATGTCCGGGTCAATGATGTCGGCGATGACACGCGTGGTACCGCCACACAATGGGCACACGGAAGCTCGAGATACACGGGCAGGATCGGAATATCCCGGTCGAAGGCGTAGTGTATTTCACTGTTGCAGTGCTGCGAGGCATTGGATGCGGGTGATGCAAAGAAAACAACCTGCTGCGCCCCCTCAATGGCCCTGGCTATCTCGCCGCGCCAGACAGTACCACAACCACCCCCGATTAAACCTGCGACAGCCGACAGCTCTTTAAGCCTAAACCAGCAATCTCCAATTACGCGATAAGCGTCCCCTGCCCGATCAAAAAACCCGGTCAGTGATCAACCCTCCTGTGCGTATGCCAGCAGATCAGCATCATGACAGACATTGACCATCTAAAGGATTACCACGTCAGGGGGCGTAAATTTGACTGAACATCAGCAATTACCACACTTGACCGTTCTTCAGAAAATGTGGTTTATTTTCCTTATCTTCGGATAATAGATGTCGCCGGTGGTCAGGGTTCTGCTCCAATGTTTTGCCTCGACCATATGAAACACAAAAGGGTGCTCATCGCTCGTCATCTGTTGGTTTGAATCAGTCATAGGCGGATAGTCTACTTTAATCGGGTTATTAATGGCGGTAATTGTTGATGGTGATTGTAGGTCGCACTTTTAGGTCGTGCTTGGTCTCGACGATTGTAGGTACAGATCGTTGCAAGTGATAGCCCGTGCTAATTGTGAATGGCGAGCTAGTCGTTAGGTGAATCCGGCATGACATCTGACAATCGTTGTAGGCAGCTGACTACACGCGTGTCGAGCAAACCTTAGTTGTTATCCAGGGTCTGCGCGACCAGTTTTTTGATGTAAGGTCGAGTCACTTTCTGGAAACGAATCAAAACTTTATACCAGACCGCGCCGTAAAGTGCGTCGATCAAAAGATCAATATCGAAGTGTTTGGGGATCAGGTTTTTTTTCTGTGCCTGACGGCAAGCCTCAATAATCAGCGTGATGCGCGGCGCATAAATCGCTTCTTCCATGCGCTTATACAGTTTCGGGTCTCGATGCGCTTCGGCGAGCACACATATAGCAGCCTGTCTGCAATCAGCGCGAGACAGTCGTTGGCCAAATGATAGCAGCGAGTTTTCTAAAAAGTCACGCAAAGGGGTTTGGCCGTCGTAGGCGGCCAGCGGCGGCATTAAACGATCGCGCCACACTTCCAAGACTAAATCTGCACGGGACGGCCACCATCGATAAATGGTTTGTTTGCCGACGCCGGCCTCGCTTGCGACTTTTTCAATCGAAAAATCCACATAGCCAGACGAGCCGAGCAATTTGATCGTCGCGTCGACAATGGCCTTGTGCGAACGCGTGTTGCGTCTTTTTGTATCGGGTTTTGGCTGCATGGTTCGCTTTGGTTTAATCGAGCGGTGATTGTCTCACTGAGTCGTCTGCTTTGACAAAATCAGGTTGTTGGCTTTTCTTGCTCTTTCTTGCTCTTCTTTTAGTTTAATCAGCTTTGTAATCGTAGATCACACCGCGTGCCACGTGCGGCATGGTGACCTCGCTAGAAATCTTTTTGTGGTGGGGGTCAAGTGCGTAGGCCTGCAGTGCAGCTTCGTCCTTAAAGATCATGGTGAAAGCGACGCTGAAGCTGTCGTCGACGACTTCTCGATCGCTCATAATCGGCGTGCCGATCAGGACATTTTCCACCATGGGTAGATCTTGCATCGCCTTTGCTGAACGAATGATCTCGGCGATTTTGGTGTCGGTTGTGTCTGGCTTTAACCAAAAAACCACGGTGTGGTAGACGCTAGCTTGTTCGGCCTTGATCGGTGCCGCTGCGAGCAACGTTAGCGTGAGTAAGGTTGTCGCAATCACGGTCAGCGTGGCGGAATGACGTCTTCTAGTTGCTGATGTTTTCGTGCGTTTCATTTTGGATCTCCGTTTGTTCTGACTAAATTCAAGAGCAGGATCAGTTTCAAGATCAGCTTCAAGATCAGAGCCTCGATCATGAGTGTGATGTGTCGGTTTCTATTGCTTCAAACAACATCTTCAAAAGATATAGGAAGGCTTAAGGCGCGAAAGCCGCTCGCAGCACGAATGGCATTGGCGATGGCGGGTGGTCCGGCGACCAACGCGACTTCACCCGCACCCGCCGGTGGAATGTTGGGCTGGTCGACAATTTCGATATCCAAGCTTGGCATATCCGCCATGCGGACAATGGAATAATTGTCAAAGTTAGCACTTTGAATCGCGTTATCGCCAACTTCATAACGTTCAAGCAACGCCATGCCGACACTCCAGGCGAGATTGCTCTCTATTTGCGCTCTTAGCTGTCCGGGGTTGACCGCCATGCCGACGTCCTGGGCGCAGGTCATGTGCAACACGTTGATTTTTTGTGTCGCATGGTCGATATGAATATCTGCGCTCACTGCGACATAACAGCGCTTGTCGTAGATGCCGCAGGCAAACCCGCGACCGTAACCGGCGCCCTCAGGCAGCGGTGTTTTTGCACTTAGCGCGGCAACACGCTGTAGGCAATTTTGCAGGCGAGGGTGGCCGCCATTCATTTGCGCAATCTTAAAATCGACCGGGTCTATATTTTTTTGCTGGGCGAGTTCGTCCATTGCCGATTCGATGGCAAAGATGGACGGCGCGCCATTGAGTGAGCGCCAGACGCCAAGATCAATAGGCAGGTCAACATCTTTGTATTCGACCCGTTGATGCGGCGCGCTGTAGGGCGACAATGCGCCTTTGACGACGCCCATATCCTCAGCCAGGCGGGCAACGGGTAGCAGCCAGCCTGGCAGGCGCTCCCGTGCAAAAACTACGTGACCGGTAACGTAGCCGTACCACCAGTCGGATAAGTTACCGGCGTCATTGGTTGCGATGCGTAGTCGATGTGCTGACGCAGGTCGACTGCGGCTAGCGGTAAATTCGTCTTGCCGTGTCCACTGTACTTTCACTGTCTGCTTAACCGCGCGCGCCAGTCTTACCGCGTCGCGTTCAACTTCATAGTGTTCGCGGCCGCCGAATCCGCCGCCGAGTCGTTGTGGATAAACAACCACGTCATCCTCCGATAGTCCGGTGTCCATTGCGGCAAAGCGTTTGATGCCAAAAGGGTCCTGCGTACCGGTCCAGATCTCTAACCCGTGATCGGTTTCGCCTTCATTGTCGACATCATTAAAACGAGCAATCGCGGCACGCGGTTCTTGAGCCGCGTGGGTTTGTGTTTGAACATCAAAGCGCAGGTCAATTGCCCAGTCGACATCTTTACGGTGTGCTTCATCCAGCAGTATATGTTCCAGATCCCCCAAAGCCATTTCCGCATCAACATCAACCAGTCGATCGATTTCCTGTTGATTGATAGGCTGTTGCAGATCCCATGTGACGCTGATTTTTGCCATCGCGGCATCGACCGCGCTCGGTGTTTTGCACACCACCCCAACAAATTCGTCCTGTTGCACCAATTTAACAAAACCTTTGGTGTCAGATACCCCTGTGGTATCAAGCTTGGCGATTCGCGCGTTACGTACCGGTGGTTGTATGGCGCGGCCGAACAGGAGGTTCTGCATCGGCACGTCAGCGGTATAAACGGCGCCGCCGGTCACCAGCGCGCGAATATCTAAGGGTGTCACGTCGTGGCCAACTTGTTTCTTGTCGCGGGTCGAGTCGAACGTGTAAAGATTTGGTGCCGGTTTGCTGTCGTCGAACTCAACCATGAGGTTCGTCTGATCAACCAGATCTGCGTATTTCAATTTTCGGCCATCATTCGTTTGAAAACCGCCCGCATCATCAAGGATATCTGAGCCGGGTATACCAAGCTTAATCGCTGCGCGTGCCCTCATGCTTTCGCGTAAGGTGGCAGCGGCAATGGCGGTTGGCCGTGAAAAAGCGGTTAACGACATGCTGCCTGCCGTCACAGCGATGGGTGGTACGTCGCTGGTGCTGGGGGTAACACCCTGAATATCTCGCACCTTTAGATTGAGTTCTTCGGCGACAATTTGCGCCAAGCCGGTGTTCGCGTTCTGACCCATGTCCATGCGAGCGAAAAACATACGGCACACGCCATCAGGTTGAATTTGCAACCAGGCTGCACCCGATTCTGCATCGGGGAAGATAATGGTCGGTGCAACAGAGATTGCTTTGTTACGCAGGGTGTACAGCACAGTTGCACCGCCGGCGACCCAGCCGGTTGCGATGAGAAATTTACGACGGGAAATGCCAGCCATTAGTTTGCCTCCCGCATGACGATCGCCGCGTTCTTAATCGACTTCCGAATACGGTCGTAGGTACCGCAACGACACAGGTTGCCATTCATCGCCTGGTCTATATCAGCATCGTCAGGGTCCGGTGTCGTCTCTAGCAACGCGAGTGCTTGCATGATCTGTCCTGATTGGCAGTAGCCGCATTGCGGTACGTTCTCGTCAATCCAGGCCTGCTGCAGCGGATGTAGCGTGCCGTCTTCAGCGGCGAGGCCTTCAATGGTCAAAATGTTTTTGTTAGCAGCATCCTTCACCGACATTAAACAACTGGTGACGGGGCTACCCTCGACATGTACCAAACACGCACCGCATTGGCCGATGCCACAACTGAAGCGGGTACCGGGTAAACCCAAATGATCTCGTAAGACTGTAAGCAGGGTTTCATCTTGCCAATCTGTCGAAACCTGGCGCTCGACGCCGTTAATGTTCAGCTTCATTATTATTATTCCTCGCAAACGTCCGAAAATACTATACGAGACGGGGCGTCTTGCCAAGAGCGATAATTGAAACAAGTTTTGAGCAAAAAACGGCTGACTATAATGGTTTAACGAGCGAGGAATGAAGCGATAAGATGATGAATCGATGCCAAAGGATTATTGTTCGTTGTCGGTCAGCCCTGTGAGTTTAGTTATTCTTTCGTCATCGGCGCCTGGATACTCAATGATGGTTTCGGTGACTAACGGTACTTGTAAGTTGCCGGCTGATTGCAGCTCCTCCAAGTCAGCCCAAACCTTTGGTTCGATTTAAAAACACCTTTAACACCGCGATATCTTGGCAGGAGAGAAAGGGTACCGATGCGTCTGGAATGTTTTTGAATGCCGCAACCCAAGATCCCATCGGATTGGGGGGTGCGCCAGGCGCCGATCGCCGCGGGCCAAGGCGCCGGCGGGGCGCAATACGGGATTGTGCCGGGTAATCCCGATGCATCGATCTTGAGTTATCGATTAGGCAGTGTCGATCCGGGTGCGATGATGCCGGAATTGGGCCGAAGCCTAGTCCATGCCGAAGGTCTTGCGCTGATCCGGTCTTGGATTACCGAGATGCCGGGGCAGTGCAATGCAGTCCAGCAAACGGTTGTTCATTCAGAGGGCCATAATCCGAGATTGCTTGCTGAGAGGCCTGAGTTTACACTGGCCAGCGGCTTTGAGTGAGGGCGCGCAACGAAACGATTTGTCGGGTTGTTTGAGCGAGCAGACATTGACCATCTAAAGGATTACCACGTCAGGGGGCGTAAATTTGACTGAACATCAGCAATTACCACACTTGACCGTTCTTCAGAAAATGTGGTTTATTTTCCTTATCTTCAGAACTTCCAGTATGCGGGATATGAACGTCGTACCAACCAGCATACAGAAAACCTGGGTGTTACATTTTTTGACCAGGTGAGCTCCTGCGGTACCGCGACCGCCGTTTCCGTGCCCTGCATGTTTTCCCTTCAGTTTCGCGATAGCTTTGATCTGAAAGCTGCAGACAGTCAGCAGAATCTGCTGGACCTGGCAGCGCTGGCGGGCGTTGATGTGCTCTGGATCGACAATAACAACGGCTGCAAACGGGTCTGTGAACGCGTTGCCTATCAGCAGATTGATCCTGCCCAGGACTCGCCCCTGTGTGATGGCGACTATTGTTTTGACGAGGTGATGCTGGCCCCGCTGGCGGCAAAACTGGAGAACATTGACAGTGAATCAACCCTGATTGTTCTGCATATGATCGGCTCTCATGGGCCCACCTATTATCGGCGTTACCCGCACAGCGCCCGCGCCTACCAGCCAGACTGCGAGCGCAGCGATATTCAGAACTGCAGTAAAGCGGCGCTCGTCAATACCTACGACAACACGGTGCTTTACAGTGACCAGGTCAATGCCATGGTCATCAGGCAGCTGCAGCAGTATCAGGACAAATATGACGTCAGTCTGTTGTATGTGTCTGACCATGGTGAGTCGCTGGGGGAAAAGGGTCTCTACCTGCACGGCTTCCCCTACGCCCTGGCACCCGGGGAGCAGACGCATGTACCCCTGTATGTCTGGTCGGGTTCAGGAAGCGCCAATGCCGGTGAGTGCCTGGCTGATGTCAGGCACGAGCCGCTGTCGCATGACAATATCTATCACAGTGTCATGAGCCTGATCGGCGTGGAGAGTACGCTGCACGATGCCAGCCTGGATATTTTCAGTCATTGCTGACGGCGGTTAATGCTGAATTCATTGTCTATTCGGTGCTTGACCTGTGAGAGTACTTCCGCAACTACAGGCGGCACTGATTACTCGCTACTTGTCTCTCATGGCAGCAAGCTTGCGGTACAGCGCCCGTTCGCTGAGACCCAGTTTCGCTGCCAGCTGCTTTCGATCGCCCTGCCACTGCGCGACGGTAAGCTGCAAGTAGTCCTGCTCAACTTCGGCCAGAGCGCGAATCCTGGTTTCAGATATGTCCGCAGTATCTTCTGTGATGTAGCCGGGCAAATGTCTGGGCAGTATCTGCTGGTCATCACAAAGCAAAATCGCCCGTTCGACAATGTTGCGCAATTCCCGGACATTGCCGGGAAACGGGTATCGATTCAGGGCTCGAACAGCTTCGACGCTGAATGACTTTTTTGTTTCACCGAGTTCATTCAACATGCGTTCAATCAACAAGCCCACGTCGCCTTCACGCTCTCGCAGGGGCGGCAAGCCAATTTCAAACACGCTCAGTCGATAGAACAGGTCAGCACGAAACGTCCCGGCTTCCACCATGGCGCGCAGATCGCGATTGGTGGCACACACCAGACGAAAATCCGCGTTGACCCAATCCGAACTCCCCACTTTACGGTAGCGGCGAGTCTCAAGCAGCCGCAACAGCTTGACCTGATCGTGAAGTGGAATCTCACCAACCTCGTCCAGAAACAAAGTGCCGCCTTCCGCCGCCTCGACCAGACCCGTCTTGTTTGTATTGGCACCCGTGAATGCCCCCTTCACATAACCAAACAGTTCACTTTCAAACAGGCTTTCTGGTAATCCTGTGCATTCCACCGGCACAAAGGGTCGATCTCGACGGTCGCTCAGGGAATGAATCATTTGCGCCACCACGTCCTTACCCGTGCCCGTTTCTCCCAGCAGCAGAACAGTCGCGTGGCTCGGTGCCACACGCTGGACCAAATCCAACATCTGACGAAACGGCAAAGAAACACCCACCAGCCTGGAGGAGGAATTAGGGTCCACCGTAATCATGTCGCCAACCGGGAAGATCTGTTCAATAAAGTAACTCAACTCCCCCGACTGCGGGTCCTTGATGGGCCACATTTCGACATTCACATATTCCTCACCATGGGGTGTGTGATGAATATGCAGTGTTCGCGCTCGACCCGCCGTTTCCGTGCACATCTTCAAAGGACAGCTTTCACCTGCCTGATCACAGGGCAGTTCATATCGATGTGAGACTTGAAAACACTTACGTTTCGGGCCGCGCGCCACCAGGCCATACCGTTGTCGGTAAGCCTCGTTTGACAACAGCACGTCGTAGTCCCGGTTAATCAGGATTGCAGGCTCATGGAGACTGTCTAGCACGCCTTGAGCGAAGGAACCGCCGTTTATGTCAGTTTCAATCTTCATAACTGCCAATAATGACACCTATCCATTCCAGATTGCTAGCAAAAATGCCTGATACTGCCGCTTTCGGCACATTGGCCTGAATCTTGTAGGAGTATTGCCAGAGCATCACCTGTCCTGACCAGAATCAAGGTCCATGACAGGTTTAATGACACTGGAGTGAAGAATGAGCGCTACTGTTAAACCGTTTTTTGATCAGGCAACTTATACCTGGACCTACGTTGTAGCCGATCCTGCAACCCGCCATTGCGTGGTCATTGATCCGGTACTCGACTTCGAGCCGGCATCGGCAAAAATCTCATCCGATAGCGCCGATCTGATCATCGACTACATCAAGGCACATGACCTGGTCGTTGATTATCTGCTCGAAACTCACGTCCACGCCGATCACCTCAGTGCCAGCCATTACATGCGAGACAAGATCGGCGGTGAGATTGGTATTGGCAGCGACGTCACGCAGGTTCAATCCACCTTCGGCGGTCTATTCAATACCGGCGAACAATTCGCCACCGACGGCAGCCAGTTTGATCATCTTTTTAAGGACGGTGATACGTTCGAGGTTGGTAAGCTCACGTTCAGAGTCATGCATACACCAGGGCACACCCCGGCTTGCGTTACCTACGTTCTGGACGAGCAAGCGGCCTTTGTTGGTGACTCACTCTTTATGCCGGACTACGGCACAGCGCGATCGGACTTTCCTGGCGGTGACGCGGGAGCCCTGTTCGACTCCATTCAAAAAATACTTTCGCTACCGGCAGAAACGGTGCTGTATATGTGTCACGACTATCTACCTGAGGGGCGAACCGAATACTCGTGCAAAACCACAGTTGCAAAAGAACAGAACAACATTCATCTGAAGGATAAGGACAAAGGTGAATTCATTGCGGCAAGGCAAGCCAGGGACAAAGAACTGGCAGCGCCCCGCTTGCTGCTGCCTTCCATTCAGATAAATATGCGGGCAGGGGAACTGCCACCGGCAGAAGGGAACGACGTTCACTATCTTAAACTACCGATAAAGGTAGCCACCCGATGAATTTCGCCATTGCTTTACCCGGCGCACTGTTCGTCGGCTTCAGCTTGGGCATTTTTGGCTCTGGCGGTTCCATTTTGACAGTGCCCATACTCGTTTACCTGTTGGGCCAGGATGAAAAGGTGGCAATCGCCAGCTCCCTGGCCATTGTTGGACTTGTAGCTGCAGCAGGTAGCGTGCCCTACATCAAGCAAAAGCTCGTGCATTGGCGCACGGTATTATTGTTCGGCGCTCCCGGTATCGCCGGAACCTATCTTGGCGCCTGGTCATCAACCTGGGTGTCTGGAACCGTGCAACTGGTGACGTTCGCCATTGTGATGTTTCTCGCTGCGTTTTTGATGTTAAAACCCTTCAAACCCGGGAACGCCCGACCCTCTGCCCCGAGAGCCTTTTACAAGATTGCCGTGGATGGATTAGCGGTCGGCATGCTGACGGGTTTTGTTGGCGTCGGCGGTGGCTTTCTCATTGTCCCTGCGCTTGTACTGCTGGGCGGCCTCACCATGCAGCGAGCGATCGCTACCAGTCTTGTGATTATCACGATGAAATCCGCGGCGGGTTACCTCAAGTATCTGGATATTCTGGGTGCTCAGGGACTGGAACCTGATCTACTCATTATCAGTTGGTTCGCGGTGGCAGGCATCATCGGTAGCTTCGCGGGAAACTCTGTTGCACTCATCCTGCCGCAAGAACACCTGAAAAAGGGCTTTGCTGTTTTTCTCATTATCATGGCCTTCTACATTTTGGCCAAATCGGCACCTCTCGCTTAAGGAGCAACAAATGGATATCAAGCAGCACAACGTAGATTTCTCGAGCGCCGGACAGCTTGCCCCGCAGGACATGGCGCAATTGGCAGAGCTGGGGTTTCGTTCAGTTATCAACAATCGTCCCGATGGCGAAGCAGATGGACAGCCGACCTGGCAGGAACTCGAAGTCGCTGCGAAACAGGCTGGATTAAGCTACCACTATCTGCCCGTCGTGCCGAATCAGATGACACCTGAGCTGATTCAGCAGTTTGCCGACCTATACCGCCAGGTGGACCATCCGACCCTGGCATTCTGCCGCACCGGCAATCGTTCCACACAGATCTGGGAAGCGAGCCAACGACTGACGAACGGAATACCGACACAAGCGCAGACAACTGAAGATCAACAGCCACAGAAGCGTTCACAAATTGTCATCGTCGGCGGTGGTGCCGCAGGTATTGCAACGGCGGCCAGCCTCCTGAAGAGAGATCGCGACTTCAACATTACGATCATTGAACCCCGCGATACTCATTACTACCAACCCGGGTGGACGTTTGTTGGCAGCGGCGTATTCAAACCGGAAGCTACCCGTCGGCCCATGGAACAAGTCATGCCCAGTGGCGTCGAGTGGATTCAGGACGCCGTGACAGGCTTCGAACCGGACAAAAACACGGTACAGTTGACCAGCGGAGTCAAAATTTCCTACGACGTACTGGTTGTTGCACCCGGTCTAAAACTGGACTGGCAACAGGTGAAAGGCCTGGAGGAAACCCTGGGAGAAAATGGTGTTGCCTCCAACTACGACATCAAAACTGCGCAGAAAATGTGGGAAAACACCCAGTCATTAATCAAGGGTCGTGCTGTTTTTACCCAACCACCTATGCCAATCAAGTGTGCAGGTGCGCCACAAAAAGCCATGTATCTTGCCAGCGACTACTGGCAAAAACACAATCGACTGGGCAACATTCAGGTAGAGTTTTACAACGCCGGCAAGGTGCTTTTTGGCGTTCCAGACTATGTTCCTGCACTGCAACACTACGTCGCGCAATATCATATTGACCTGCACTTCAGCCATAACCTGGTTGAAGTTGATGGCCCTGCAAAGAAAGCATGGTTTGCCAACTCTGAAACTAACGAACGCATCGAAGTGGCGTATGACCTGTTGCATGTGTCACCGCCACAAACCGCACCAGATTTTATCCGAGACAGTTCTCTGGTGAATGCAGAAGGCTGGGTTGAAGTGGATCAATACAGCTTGCGCCATACACGGTTCGCTAACATCTTTTCACTGGGCGATGTTTGTTCTGCCCCGAATGCAAAAACTGCCGCCGCCGTACGAAAACAGGCGCCGGTCGTGGCCCACAATATCCATGCGCTGCTTAACAACCTCGACACCACTGCATACTACGACGGTTATGGTTCCTGCCCACTGATCGTAGAGCGCGGCAAGGTCGTGCTCGCAGAGTTTGGCTATGGAGGCAAGCTGTTACCGTCCGCACCGGTTTGGTTGCTGGATGGTAAAAAACCAACACGGCTCGGCTGGCTGCTGAAAGCAAAGCTATTACCCTCCATCTACTTCGATTTGATGCTGCGTGGTCATGAATGGCTCGCAACACCCCTCATCCAGAATCAACAAACTGACCTGGCAACTAAGGAAAAAGGTGCTTAACCATGAAACAAACGACAGAGCCACTGACATTTTGGCAAATCTTATGGAGCACTTTAGCTGCGGCTTTTGGTGTTCAGTCCAGAAAGAACATGGAGAGAGACTTTACACACGGCGAGGTCATGAAGTTTGTGATCGCGGGCGTCTCTTTCACCGCAATCTTTGTAATCACAATGATCTTCATTGTCAGTCAGGTGCTGGCAAACCTCTAGCGCCATTCGACATCATCAATGACCATTCATTCGTGAGCATTCATTCATGAGCATTCACCACTAACAACGAGGCACCCAAATCATGGAAGTCGACGCCATGCTGTTATCTCGACTCCAGTTCGCAGCAAATATTAGCTTTCACATACTCTTCCCGACCATTTCGATCGGGCTTGGCTGGTTGCTGCTGTATTTTCGCACTCGATACACACTTACTCAGGATAAAGCCTGGGAATTTGCCTATCAGTTCTGGGTCAAGGTTTTCGCCCTCACCTTCGCCCTCGGGGTCGTATCCGGCATCACCATGAGCTTTCAATTTGGGACGAACTGGCCCGGGTTCATGGAGCGAGCCGGCAATATTGCAGGTCCACTACTCGGCTATGAAGTACTCACCGCATTTTTTCTTGAGGCTTCCTTTCTAGGGATCATGCTGTTCGGCAAGAATCGTGTATCGAACCGCGTGCATCTTTTTGCCTGCGCCATCGTTGCGACAGGTACCTGCTTCTCTGCCTTCTGGATCCTCTCCCTGAACTCCTGGATGCACACCCCGACGGGCTACATCATCAAGGATGGCGTGTTCTATGCGGATAGCTGGTGGGAGATCATCTTCAACCCATCATTTCCATACCGCTTCTTTCACATGATGAACGCGTCACTGATTACCAGCGCCTTCCTGATCATTGGTATCAGCGCCTGGCGAATCAGGGGCGGCGTGGATGGTCCTGCTACCTGGAAGGTTTTAAAGACCGGTGTAGTGATGGCATTGGTACTCACGCCACTGCAGATCTTTATTGGCGATCTCCACGGCCTCAACACGCTGGAACATCAGCCTGCCAAGGTCGCCGCCATGGAAGGCATCTGGGAAACCGGGCGCGGTGCGCCACTCACACTGTTTGGTATTCCAGACGAGGAAGCGCGAACTACGCACTTCGCCATCAAAATACCCAAACTGGCCAGCCTTATTTTGACCCACGACACTGAAGGTGAAATCAAAGGCCTCAATGACTTTGAAGACCACCCACCTGTCGGCATGGTGTTCTGGTCATTTCGAGTGATGGTCGGCATGGGTGTCTTGATGATGCTCGTGGCTTTCTGGGCAGCCTACGAGGTGCTACGCCAGAATCGCGCCAGCCCTTTGCTGCTGTTGACGCTTTCCTGGATGACGTTTTCTGGATGGATTGCCGTATTGGCTGGCTGGTATGTCACAGAAATCGGCCGACAACCCTTTCTGGTTCACGGATTACTCAGAATTGAAGAGGCTGTGGCCGCGCATGGTGCTGGTACGATGCTGGCCACCTTTGTCGCCTACATGACGATCTATCTGTTCTTGCTGGTGGCCTATATCAGCACGCTGCGCCACCTTGCAACCAAGCCTGCGGGTTCCCTGTCGATGCTTCAGGCGTATCCCACTAGCGCAGAAGGGGCCGTCTGATGGAATTTTGGTTGCCCATTATTTTTGTGAGCGTGATGGGAATTGCGCTGCTTGCCTACGTTATTCTCGATGGCTACGATCTCGGTATCGGCATGCTGTTACCACTGGCAAACGAGAAAGAAAAAGATTCCATGATTGCCGCAATCGGTCCTTTCTGGGATGCCAATGAAACATGGATCGTGCTGGGTATCGGCGTTCTATTGATTGCGTTTCCCCAAGCCCATGGCATTGTCCTGACCTCTCTCTACATTCCGGTGACCATCATGCTGTTCGGTCTGATACTCCGTGGCGTGGCATTTGATTTCCGCGTGAAAGCGGGCGACAACAAACGAAAACTGTGGAATCAGCTTTTTTTTGTGGGGTCATTGACTGCGTCAGTGGCTCAGGGCTGGATGCTTGGGGACTACATCACCGGACTCGGCGATGGTTTGATCAACACCCTGTTCGCCTTGCTGATCGCCATTACGCTACCAGCACTTTACGTTATGCTGGGTGCCTCCTGGCTGCTGATTAAAAGTAGTGACGAGCTACTGAACAAAGCAGTTCGCTGGGCCAGAGTGGCTCTTTTGCCGATGGGCATTGCGCTGCTGCTGGTATCGATTGCAACGCCAATCGTTAGCACCGAGATTGCTGAAAAATGGTTCACACTGCCTAACGCCATTGGCCTGTTGCCAATCCCCCTCACCTGTGGATTTTGTTTCCTGGGTATTGGCTGGATGTTGGGCCGGAACGACCTTATTCATGACGGTCATGGCTGGGTCGTATTTGCAGGACTTGCCATCATTTGCCTGATGGCAGCACTTGGACTGGCTTACAGTATCTATCCCTGGATTATCCTGGGTCAACTCACCATTTTTGAATCGGCATCGGCAACGGCGTCGCTGGAGTTTGCATTGGTGGGTGTGCTGCTGACCGTTCCCATGATTGTCGCCTACACCCTATTTGTTTACTGGATCTTCCGGGGCAAGGCACAAGGTCTGAGCTACGAGTAAAGCCAGGGGTGAACGGGCGTGTAGCGGCGCTCGTCAATACCTGCGTCAACACGGTGCTTTACTGTGACCAGCTGAATGCCATGGTCATCGTATACTTCTTCTCCGTCTACGTACTCTTCAGTGCCCGCGTATCACCTGTCTGGTGCTGGTTACATGGACTGTCGCGTCACCGGCTGCCAGCAGGTTGACGGCGAATCTCTTGTCAGTTCGGGCCTGAACACTACTGATAGCAGATTGTGCTGAGTCGATACCGGCCGCCCAGATCGGCAGCACGCCCAAGGCACCCGCATTGACAACAGCGGACACCAACTCAGGCCCAGACACACCACCCATAGGCCCCTGTACAAGGGGTACCGACACGCCAAAGGTTTCAAGAAACGCGTTCAAAGAATATTCCTCACTCAGCAGAATTTTAATCTGCCCCGAAACTATCAATCAGAAAAACCAGCGCAAGAGACAGAGTTATGTAGCTCACGTTAATCAGTGCTCGAATCAACCAAGAATATTGCTTACAGCTCACCCCCAGCTTCGTAGAGATGACCACCATCGCGCCCATAATTACGAACCACGGCGTGATAAAGAATATCGGCTTCCATTTCAACAGCGCAACAATCAGGTCATGCAAAGCACCACTGATGGCAAATGTCAGCATTGTCGCCGCCCATACCGGCAAATAGACACTTAACGGTCTCATCACATAGCGGGAAAGGTAATAGCCCCAAACCGGATTCCAGTATTGCCAGAAACCAGCAAACGATGGTGCGCCCAGAGACCGCCGCAGCATATTACCCATGGATCCGGCAGCACCAAGAGGTACGCCATTGCGCCGCTTGACATAACTCGCTAACGATATTGATCTGCTCATAACCAACTCCGGTCCATCCAGGGAGTTAATGGTTCCAGGTCGAATTTCAGCTTCGCATACCCGCCAGCGTAGTGCCGAAATTGAACCTGACCCATTTGTTCCTCCTTTGTTCTTTCCTTCTTCATGTCTGTTCTCCTCAGATCGAGGAAAACCTAACACATCAATGGTCCAGTGTCCGGGGTGCACGCCACAGGTTTACTGGCGCCCGCGGTGCGACTCTCTACGCAAGGCTTCAGCAGATCCGGGGACAGCAGATCCGGGGACAGTTCACTTAATTCAGATCCGGGGACAGTTCACTTAATTTCAGTTCCGACAACTGATATCTATCTGCGCACTGAGCGCCCACTTGCAAATAGATAAGTAAACTGTCCCCGAATCTGCCATTACTACCCTTGCCGCTCCTGAGCCCGGGCCGCACAGGGATCAACACCGATTCGTTGCTCAAAAATCGTACACAGCCGATCTGCTTCGTCGGTGTCGCCGCGCGTTAGCAGGACACCTGCCAGTCCCTGGGTCGCCCGGAGATTGAAGGGCGCAAAACTCAGGACGTGGCGGAACCAGGCTTCTGCGTCTTCGGCCTGGTCAAGAAGCAGGTGCTTCTCACCAATCACCGCGCCCATATCGGCGTACCAGGGCTGTATCACCGCCGACTGTGTCGTGTAAACCTCACCCATGGCAGTAAACGCCTGCTCGTAATAGTCGATAGCCTCAGGCAAGTTACCACTGATCATCTTCCGCGTCTCTTCTTTACGGCAGCGGGCTCAGGGTCATGGGGTGCTTGCGCCACTTCCACAAACCACTCATCCCGCCTGCTGCCGATACGCTGTCGGCGACATGCCTGCCCATCTGCTGAACGCCTTGCGAAAATTGGACACGTCGCTGTAGCCGCAGCGTGATGAGATTTCATCGACGGCGACTGACGTGTTCTTCAAATACTCCGCGGCCAGGGAAAAGCGCGTGCCATCAAGCAGTAGTTTGAAACTGGTGCCTTGTTCCGCAAGCCGCCGATGAAAGGTGCGCAGGGGAATCTTTAATGCATAGGCAACGGATTCTGCGGTGGCAAAGGTGCCATTGGATTTGGCGATACACAGATTGCGTATCGACCTGATGAGCAGGTTCTCGTGATCGCCTGTCACGAGCTGGTCACAAACGTCCTGGCAAAGGTGTGACGTCAGTGGGTCGGCGTTGGGGCAGGGTTTATCCAGCACGCTGGCATCAAACCGCCATTCCATCACTTCGGCACCAAAGTGCAGCTTGCAGCGAAACAGGCGCTGGTAAAGGTCGGCATTCGCAGGTCGGCTGTAGGGGAAATACATTTCTGTAGAGGGGAAGGGTGCGCCCAGTACCTCTGACAATAACGTCGTCACTGAGCTGCGCCAGTACTCAGCAATGAACTTCAGGTTTTCGCCCAGTTTCATGGGGTGGCGGGTTTTGAGGCAAGCAATGCCGTCGTTGATCGACATGTCCACCTCGAAGACGGCGCCCGCCAGATCGATGTGTTCTTGCCCGAAACGGAACGCATCGCCGAAGGTGTCGCTGGTGATCAGGGCAAATCCAAAGACGCCAAAATGATTGATCTTCTGGCGCTGGCCGGCAAGCAGGGCAGTATCGGGAGAGCGCGACAGTCTTGCGGCTGCCTGCAGGATCACCGGCATATCCGCGGGCTCGAAGTTCATCTCACCGGTGGATGCCAGCTGCAGTCCGGCTTCGCGAAAAAGCTCGCTCCGCTGGATTCCCTGCCCCTGAAGTTCTTCCAGCAATGCCGGAACCCCGAGCGGCAGGCGTTCTTCGACCCTGTCCATGCTTGGCACAAATTCACCCTATATATGGCACATATTCACCTTTCGGTATTTAAGCCCATCGCCATAATGAATACCAGACCTACTTGGGAGAACAACATGACTGACCAATCTGTACTGGCGATGGCCGACGGCCCGCTGACGATCCTGACCATGCAACACGGTCCCCATAACCTGCTGAGCCCACCCCTGATGGATGGCGTGCTGGCAGGTCTGGAATTTGCGAAGGCCAATGGCAGTCGCGCTGTGCTGCTGAGAAGCGGATTGCGCCACTTTTCTGCAGGTGCCGATGTTTCCCTGTTTGAAGCCGCGATGGGTGATGGCGATGGCCTCGAGACATCACCGCTAGAGTTCCTCAACGCTCTCGAAGCATTTCCACTGCCGATTGTGGTTGCCGTTCACGGTGTCTGTGTCGGCGGTGGCCTGGAACTGGCCCTTGCCTGCGACATTATCCTCGCTGCACGTTCCGCCAAGATCGGTTCAGTCGAAGCCACCATTGGCCTTAACCCGCTGATGGGCGGCATCCAGCGCCAGGTTCAACGCGCCGGTGCACTGCGCGCCAAAGAGATGTCGCTGCTGGGGCGTCGCTATGATGCAGAAACCATGGAGCGCTGGAATCTGGTGAATACCGTTGTTGACGACGAAAAGTTGGAGAGCGCCGCCCATGCAATGGCGATGGAGCTGGCGAATGGCCCGACGGTGGCGCATCGCATCACCAAGGAACTCGTCAAGATTGCAGTCGATCAGGGCACTGCTGCTGCAGATGCTGTGATGGAAGAAAAGCAGATGGCGCTCTGGGATTCAGAAGACTTGAAGATCGGTCTCGACTCCTTAATGAAAAACGGGCCTGGTCTGGCTGAATTCGTGGGGCGCTGATCATGAGTGGACCTTTGCAAGGATTAAAAGTTGTCGACTTCTCTCGCGTTCTGGCCGGCCCCTTGTGTGCCAGAACCCTGCAGGACCTGGGTGCCGACGTGCTGAAGATTGAGCCACCCCGAGCGGATGTCTCGCGTTTTTCCTCACCGGTGAATCCCAACGGCGTATCGGGTTACTACGCGCAGCAGAATGCCGGCAAGAAGAACATCTCTATCGATTTGAATACCCAGGAAGCGCGGGAAATCGCGCTGAAACTCTGCGATGGGGCTGACATCCTGGTGGAAAATTTCCGACCGGGTACCCTCGATGCCTTTGGCCTGGATTACAAAACCCTCATCGAGCGAAACCCGCGCCTGATCTATGTTTCGATTTCCGGGTACGGCCAGGGTGGTCCCTGGCGGGGTCGCATGGCCTATGCACCTACGGTGCAGGCGGAAGCGGGCTTTACCCATCACAGTATGGAGCACTTTGGCGATAACCTGTCTGCGCCCCAGACCGATGCGCTGTCCCATGCTGACGTTTATGCGGGTATGCAGGCGGCGATTGCGGTGCTCGCGGCGATTCACCAGCGACACGAAACCGGTAAGGGACAGCATATTGATGTCGCGATGGCCGCCACCATCATGGCCATCAACGAGCGCGCCCACGTTGACCTGAATGCCCTTGAGCTGGACGACGAGCCGGCGATTCTCGGTGCCACTGACGGCTCATTTTTTATTGGCCCCAACGGTGAAACCTTTATCACTGCCATCAGCCTGGTCGGCACAATCACGTTCCGGTTCTTCATGGCCGCCATGCGCAGACCTGACCTTGGCAAGGACCCCAGGTTCTCCTCACCCGGTGCCCGGCGTCTGAACCTCAACGCGCTGCGCGAAGTGGTGCAAGCCTGGATGTGGTCTTTCCCCGATATGGCAGCACTGGATGCCCAGTTGGATGAGGCAAAAATCGCCATTGGCGAGATCCGTTCCCTTGAAGAAATCGCGGCCTCTGAATGGGCCGAATACTGGGGCGCCACCCTTGAAGTGCCCGACAGAAATGGCGGCACCTTCAAACTGCCTGGCCGGCCGTGGAAATTCTCTGGTGGCGAGTTGTCGATACCCGGCGCACCGTCGATCCAGGGTGAGAACAACCACGAGGTGTTGAAAGGACTTGGCTACGATGACGGCGCCATCAAGAAGATGGAAGACAGTGGTGTGGTCGTTGGCAATTTCGCCGCCATGATGATCGCCAGTGTCATGGGGCAGGTTGGCGCGGCTGCTGCACCCGCCGCTGATGAGGAACAACACGATGACTGATTCCCCGACGCGAGAAGCTCAAACGCCCGAACTCACGTTACAGGCATTGAAGGCAGCCTTCAGGCAGAGTCCTGTGCCCAGCGCGGCTGAGCGAAAACACAAACTCACCGAGCTGAAGAAACAGCTGAGCCGGTACCAGGACGTGTTTGCCGATGCTGCCTCCAGTGACTTTGGCGGGCGCCCGGCCTTCGAAAGCCGCCTGATTGAAACAGTTGGCACAACCTGGGTTGTGGACCATGCACGACGCAACGTGGCGAAGTGGATGAAACCAGAGGGTCGCTGGCCGCAGATGCTGTTCTCCGGACCGAATCGTCTGCACGTTACCTATCAACCCAAAGGCGTGGTCGGCATCATCGCTCCCTGGAATATGCCGTTATACCTTTCGCTCGGTCCGCTGGCCGCTGCACTGGCTGCCGGTAACCGCGCGATGATCAAGCTGCCGGAGGACACACCGGCATCCAATCAGGTTATCCGAACCATGCTGCGGGAGATTTTCGATGAAAGTGAGGTAGCCGTATTCGGCGAGGAACTTGAAAACCCGGCAGAATTTTCCTGCCTGCCCTTCGATCACCTGGTCTTCACCGGGTCGAGCAACATTGCAAAAACCATCATGGCGTCCGCCGCACAGAACCTGACCCCGCTAACGCTTGAGCTGGGGGGTAAGTCACCGTCGATTGTTGCCGATGACTATGACATTAAGGATGCAGCCCTGCGGGTCACCCATGGCAAGATCGCAATGAGCGGTCAGGTCTGCGTTGCACCGGATTATGCGCTGGTACCGGAAGCCAAGGTGAATGCCTTTCGCGATGGCGTCGTCGCCGCATTTAACCAGTTTTACCCGAATGGCGTGGTTGACCGGCCAGAGTATTGTTCCGTCATCAACGAGCGCCAGTTGAATCGGGTCAAGGCGTTGCTGGAGGATGCGCGCAGCAAGGGTGCTGAGATCACCCCCTGTGCCGAATGGGATGGCAACAGTCGCATGCCGATCCATGTCATCACCAATGTCACCGATGACATGGCAGTGATGCGCGAAGAGGTTTTCGGCCCGCTGCTGCCGGTGGTTGGTTATCAATCCCTGGATTCAGCCATCGACTATGTCCAAGACCGTCCCCATCCGTTGGCGCTGTATGTTTTCACGAAAAAACGCGGCACCGCAGACAAGGTGCTGGAAGGTACGCAGTCAGGCGGCGCGACAGTGAACGACTGGGGCTGGCATGTGGTGAATGCCGCCGTGCCGTTCGGTGGCGTGGGCGCCTCCGGCTTCGGCAGCTACCATGGCGTCGAGGGATTTCGTGAACTCTCGAACGCGCGACCGGTTTTCAGACGGCATCCGTCTTTCCCGACTGAGTTTTTCCACCCGCCAGTGAACAGCGGCCCCCGGGGCCTGTTCCAGAATTTCTGGATGAACCTGTATGTAGGCAAAGGGGATTCAAAGCTGGGAGGAACGCCTTATGGCGAGGAATGATATGGCGCTCGATCATACCCATGATGTGTCTGCGCGATCCTGGGTAGCGGGTGCGGCCGATCCCGGCGCTGCATTTCCCGTTCAGAACCTGCCGTTCGGTGTTTACCGACAAGCCGGATCAACCGATGCCTTCAGGAGTTGCGCGGCAATCGGCAACAGCATCATCGATCTGGCGGCAGTCAATGCTGACTATGGTCCGAACCTGAACGAACTCGCCGCTGCTGGCCGGGACACCTGGCGCACGCTTCGTCATGACCTGTTCGCATTGTTAACCGATGAGGGCAGAAAATCACAGGCGGCCAGCTACCTGCACGACCAGTCAGCTGTTGAGATGGGGATGCCGGTGGCATGCCCCAATTTCACCGACTTTTATACCTCCTATTTTCATGCCTTTAACGCCGGCAGTATCTTTCGGCCCGATGCGCCAATGACGCCGAACTTCAAGTGGCTGCCGATTGCCTATCATGGTCGTGCATCCTCGGTGGTGGTCTCCGGCCAAGAGGTGAGACGGCCTCGCGGCCAGCGTATTGTGCCTGGCGATGACAGCCCCACCTATGGTCCCTGCCTGTGGCTCGACCACGAGGTGGAATTGGGGCTGGTCATGGGGCCAGGCAATGCCATGGGTGACGCCGTCAGTGTTGATGAGGCAGAGTCCCACATGTTTGGCGTGGTACTGCTCAATGACTGGTCTGCGCGAGACATCCAGGCGTTTGAATATGATCCGCTGGGTCCGTTTCTCGCCAAGAGTTTCGCCACCACAATCTCACCCTGGATCGTCACCATGGACGCGCTGGCACCTTTCAGAAGTCCGGCGTTTACGCGCTTTGCCGGTGACCCGGACTGCCCGGCCCATCTGGATTCCGAGGCCAACAGGGCGCAGGGCCACCTTGATATACAGGTAGAGGCGTATCTTCAGGGCGCGGACTCAGAAGAACGCAGCCGGTTGTCCCGCACCAGCTACACCACCTCTTACTGGACGCCGGCACAGCTGGTTGCCCATCACACGTCCGCCGGCTGTCCGCTTGTGCCTGGCGACATCCTGGGCACGGGCACGATTTCCGGCCCCACCCCGGAAGAGGCGGGAACAATGCTTGAGCTGAGTCGCGCAGCCCAGAAGCCGATCACACTCTCGGCCGGCGGCACCAGGACGTTCATTGAAGACGGCGACTGCATCACCCTCGCGGGCAAGTGTCAGCGCGAAGGATTTACCTCCATTGGTTTTGGTGAGGCGTCAGGGCGCGTCCTACCGGTACGGTCATTATGAAAACGTTTATCATTTTCCTTGCTGCGGTAACGCTCGCGATAGTTCTCGGGCTGACGACATTTAAAAACCAGATTGCGCTGTATCTGTTTCAACAGACCATTGAGCGACAAGTCAGTTGGGACATCCGAGATGACCTGCCTGACGGCCTGCACGTTGCGTTCTGTGGTACCGGCAGTCCGTTGCCGGACCCGGGTCGCGGCGGTGCCTGCACGGCGGTGATTGCTGATGGCCGCGTGTTTCTTTTCGATGCCGGGGAGGGCGCAGCAGAATCGCTCGCGCTGATGGGCATTGCCCCCTCCAATGTTGAGGCGGTGTTTTTGACACACTTTCATTCAGACCATATCAACGGGCTTGGCGCGCTGGCACTGCAGCATGTATTCCGTGGCAACGTCACTGGGCCACTGGCGGTCTATGGCGGGCCCGGGGTTGAGCGTGTGGTGGGTGGATTCAACGAAGCCTTTGCACAGGATCACAGCTACCGTGTTGCGCACCATGGCGAAGATGCTGCTCCGGCAGCGGGTTTCGAGCTGGCAGCGTTTCCCATTAAAGCGCCGGACAGTGGTCTCGGCACAGTACTGATTGATGGCGACATCACGATCTCAGTGTTTAACGTCCATCACGAGTCGGTGTCACCGGCCTACGGTTACCGGATATCCGACGGCCAGCGTAGTGTCGTTATCAGCGGCGATACCGCCTATTCCCCCAATCTGGTCGCGGCGGCAGCCGGTGCTGATCTGCTGGTCCACGAAGCCCTGGCACCCAAGCTCGTCGATCGGTTGCGCCAGACTGCACTCAGGCATGACAATGATGGACTGGCGATTGTCATGACCGACATTCCGTCCTATCACGCCAGCCCGGCAGATGTGGTGAGAGCCGCGAACGAATCCGGCGTGCGAGCCCTGGCGCTGACGCACCTGATTCCCGGACTGCCTGGCAGTTTTTTTGATGATCTGTTTCTGGATGGCGCCGCGGATGATTTTGCAGGAGACTTCTGGATCACCACCGACGGCGACGTGATTTCGATTTTGTCGTATAACGACTACGGCTATATTCAAACCCGCTAGCATTTCAAGAGGCTCCTGCATGGAACCGTTATGGGCCCCGGACAAGGCCAGGATCGAAGGTGCTACCTTAACCAGCTTTCAACGGCTGGTTGAGCAACAGCACAACATCTCATTAGGCAGCTACCAGGCTCTGCATCAGTGGAGTGTCGAGCAGCCAGCGGCATTCTGGACGGCGGTGTGGTCATTTACCGGCATTGTTTCATCCCGCGGACCGGGTACGCCGCTCCTGGATGCAGGCAATTTGCCGGGCACAACGTGGTTTCCTGATGCCAGGCGACAAACCTATTAAATCCTTTACTGCTGATCGAGATGGCTTTTCGCTCAATGCCGCCGTTTCATGTCAGCCCTATCAACGGGATCGATTAGAGCGTCTATGCAGGTATGTCACCAGACCGGCCATTT
>Ga0181557_1001282_pt1 | contig 29122 bp, 18 predicted proteins | sample 011ome_23_FD_148632 | JGI IMG/M metagenome (GOLD analysis project Ga0181557, IMG submission 148632) | Coastal salt marsh microbial communities from the Groves Creek Marsh, Skidaway Island, Georgia - 011506CT metaG (spades assembly) | ecosystem: Environmental > Aquatic > Marine > Intertidal zone...
TGGCTTCGGGTCATGATTCTACCTTGTCCATCGTTGTTCATCCCCGCCTCCATGGTCGTAGGATTCGAACCAACACAATCAACGCCGTCGTTCATCGGCTCATTCATAGCGTTCGGTTGTACTGCTTGCTCCTCTTGTCTCGTAGTCATTTGTGCCTCATCTAAATCTTCTTCCACCGTATCTGTATCTCTCTCGGGTATATCACCGTGGTATGGACTCAAATGACGTCCGTTTACCGGCATCGTTACACTCAGGTTCTCGCTCTTCGCCCATGTCGGTGCGTTCGCCTTAAGGTAATACGAATTCTGCTGCCCTTGTTTGATCACCTCGTACGGCCCTTGTCTGGTTGGTTCAAGTTTATGCACCTTGGCTCCATGAGTCTTTGCCCCTGCTCGTCGATCGTACCACACCAACTGCCCCGGTTGGTAATAGTTTGGTAAAGGCGCGTGTGCCCGTCGCCGCTCCACTTGTTCCAGGTTATATGCGTGTAACTCTCGTCGCGCGATACTCATAGCTTTCATGAAATTTCGTAGATACTCCTTAGCCGTCGAATCCTTCACGGCCGGTGATCGGCGCAATATTGGTAGCAGTAAAGCTCCAATTGGCAATGACGGAGATCGACCAGTACTCAACTGGAACGGGGTGTATCCTCCAATAGCCTCTCGGGGAGAGTCGTTGATGGCGAACATCGCGGCATACAAGTATTCATCCCAGTCTTCCCCGAACTCGTCCAACAGTTTCCGCATGACGTGTGTGACGAGTTGGTTAGTACGTTCCACCAACCCATTTGTCTGCGGCGACTCTGCCGTACTCACGTTCGGTCGAATCGACAGAGACCGACACATGGATTGATATGCGTCTCCGACCAACTGAGGTCCTCTATCCGACACTATCTTCAGAGGCACGCCCCAATTTCCTACCACATGATTGAGTAACAACTTAGCCAACGCTTCCGAGCTTGTCGAGTTTCCGCCATTCGGCATGAGTATCACTCTCCTCGTCAAGTGATCAGTCACCACCCATATTCCGGTATTCCCCTTCTTCGTAACTCCCAGGATCAGCTCGTCTACCCCAATGGTTTCGAACGCGTGAGACGGAGTCGGAAACGTGAACGGTATCTGGTTCTTTCGTGTGTTAGCCGTAACGCACCTCGCACACGTGTTGCATGTGCGTACGTATTTGTCCACGTGCTGCCGCATTTGATCCCAGTGCACGTAACGCGCCAACCTATCGTACGTCGTCTTAGCATTACTATGTCCTGACAGTATATTCGTATGGGCCGCCGTCATCAATGCGTTGTGCAAATGAATCGCGTGCGACGGAATATGAAGTACGGGGTGCGCTCCTACGTCGCTGGTCTTGAACACCATTCCTCCCTCCCCAATGTTGTACCCTTGCACGCGTTCTCCTGCTAACACGCTCCTACTCAGGTCATCTTCACGCAATGCTTCGGTCAACTGTTCGACGAAGGCTGCCGTCATCGGTAACCCCCCCGCATCACCTGGCGCGGCGAGTGTCTCATTCCCGCCCCAACTAGCGTCGACTGTGCACAACTCGTCGACCCACGTCTGTAGCGACTCTTGCCTTGTGTCGTGCAGCCAGAAATCGACCAGTGGTTCTTCCTGTATCATATCCATGTATAAAAGTTCGTCTCGAAGCACTAGGGGAAGTGGGCAGTCTTTGGTGAGCATTTCACATAGCGCGAGTACCGGTTCCGACGGCGAGAACTTCGCTCGTGTAGCTCCGGCCTCGTCTGATCTAGAAAGCGCATCAGCAACTGCCATTTCCTTTCCAGCTCTCCATTTCATAGTCCATTGAATCTCACTGAGCGGGTAAGTCAACCACCGAGCCACCTTGTCCGAAATGGTGCTTTGTGACTGCAAATACAACAACGGTTTGTGATCGCCGATGTACGTCACCGTTTGTCCCCGCAGCAGGTGTATATATTTCTGTGCGATGTGTACTAGCGCGTACAATTCCCTCTCGTGCGTAGGCCACCGTCGGGCTCGCTCTGGCAGCTTCTTCGAGACATAGGCAATCACATAATTCTTCCCCTCAATTGTCTGTTCAATAGTGCCGCCAATGGCGTATACCGACGCATCCGCTGTGATCGTGAAAGGTACGCCCATCCTCGGCGATATGACGACTTGGTCGCTAGTCAAGACTTGCTTTAACGCCTCGAAAGCTTCCTGATGTTCGTCTGTCCAAACGTCGATTTCATCGTTCGCCGAAAACTCCACCTTCCCCAACTCTAACAACGGCGTCGCGAGATTCGCAAAATCGCGTATCAATCGATGATAGTAATTCGCGAGTCCTAAAAATGCTTGCAACTCCTTAGTGCACCGCGGCCTTGGCCACTCCCGTATTGCTTTCAGTTTATCCTCCTGAGCCCGAATGTGAACCACTCCGTCCTGCAGTTCGAGCACGTGACCCAAAAACTTAGCCTTCTTCTTAAATAATTCACTCTTTGTTGTCGATATTTGCAAATTTGCCGTGCTCGCTGCCGTGAACAACGCTTCCAAATGTTGTAAATGTTCCTTCTCATCCTTTGAATACACTAATAGATCATCCAAATAGATGCACGTGAACTCTCTGCACGATCTAAACACTGTCGTCATGAAGCGTTGGAAATTCCCGGGTGCTACCGACAGTCCTTGAGCGAGCACCAAGTATCGCCAAGCGCCTAACGGTGTAACAAAAGTGGTCAAATCTCTCGATTGTTCATCTTCTAGAACCATTTGGTTATAACCATCCACCAAGTCAAATAATGACATCACGCTAACTGGTTTCGCTCCAATGCGTTCAAACAAGGATTCTGCCGTAGGTAATGGGTACGCGTCTGGAATGAGTTTCGCGTTCACGCTCCTGAAATCACAGACGAGTCGATACTGGCCTTCCTCTTTCTTTGCCACGAGCATAGCCGGAGCTCCATACCGGCTCGACGACGGTTCAATCAGTTTATTCTTCTCCCACTTAGTCAGTAACTTTTGCAAGAACTCGATTTTCTGAGCATCCATTTTGTAGTACCTCCCCGCGACCGGTTCATCCTTGTCATCGCGAAGGCGGAGCCTACATCGTGGCAGATCACTGTTTGTGGTCAGTCCCGACGTTCCTGATTTAGCGCGTATAATGCTCGCGTTTTCCTTCAATAGGTTGGTGAGGGCGATTCTCCCTTTACCAGACAGCATGTTCTCTTCAATCTCTTGAGCGTCGAGGAACGTTTTCACTAATTCCTCCGGTGAACGCTCCTCCGTTGTTGCATCGCCTTCTGCGTCAATGAATAACAGATCGGCCCAAATAGGCGATAAATCGTTGTCATGCTTATCCGGGGGTGTGTCACCATTCGCAATGTCGCGCATGTAGGTCCATGACGAACTGATGTCCTCCTCCTCCCCAACTAGCTCTCCTAATATACTGCAAAGTTCCTCTGTCGCTCGGACCACGCCTTGCATGCTTCGCTTTTGATAGATTGGTTCGGTAACGTCATGGTGAACGCCCTCCCCGTCCATTATCGATATCACTCGTTGACCGAAATCCAGAGTACATTGATGCTGTGACATGAAATCCTCACCTAAAATCACATCGTGTGACGGCAAGTCGTACACGAACAATCTTGCGCCGAATGTGACGTCCTCTTGGGTTCCCATGCTTACTTGGACTAAAGCCGATCCCTTCGTGCTCCCTTCGTTACCGTTCGCTACCTGTACTCTCAATGATGCTCCATCCACCGTCTGCAACCCTATTCTTTTGGCAGCTTCTGGGGAGATGAAACTACGCGTTGCTCCAGAATCGAACAATGCTCGAACACGCCTCCCGTTTACCAACACGTGCCGTTTGACTAGCGATTTACTAGCCATGAGAAGAATTACCTCTGGCCGAGTAGAATCACTTCTCTCCTCTTCTACTCCGACGCAAAAAGCTCACCGTCCGGTGTCCATACCTCTTGCATTGCCAGCAACAATTCCAACACGTCGTCGGCGTGGTCGTCGTCGTCGGCTACGTCTTGCACGTCTAACGCACGAATTCTGGCCACTTGGTTCGCTGCCGAGCGCCATCGATTGCTACGCTTCCATTTAAGATAGTACTCACGCCTCGCCGCCTTAATGGCGTCCATAACTCCCTCCTTTGTTCTCGACTTGAGGTGGTCTATCACCGGAATTGTGTGTCCGCGCGGCCCGTCAGATGCCCTTTTGACCGCCGCGTCTACCTCACTTGGTGGTAAGGGTCGGACACATTGGGCGTAACCATGATTACCCATACACAGGAAACACTTCATTTGCGTAGCTCTTGACCCTTGATTCTGCTCCTGTGTACTTCTCTGCGTCGCCATTGCCGCGATCATCGGTTGTCCGTACGCACCCGCTTGTTCCGCCGACTGTCCCTGCACGCCCTCGTGATCCGCATTCATGGCCATTAAGAGCGTCGGAGCTGCACGCATGGTAGGTCGAGCTCCATATGCTCGATCACCGCGCGCACCATTCATGCCCCCCATTGCTGCGTATGCCTCATCCGCTTTCTTCACCAAGGCGTCAATAGCATTCTTCGCGGCCACTTGGAATGCCATCTCTTCCAGAAGGCTGTCGTCCACATTCGGGTTACTTCGTGACAACTCGATTTTGTGTTGGCGCTGATCTTCCACCATAGCCGTTTCGACATCAGAGATTCGAGCGTCCCCAACGGTTATCGGCACGTGCGGAAAACCGATAATTGTTTCTTTCACCTTGGCATAGATAGCGACGTATTTTACGACTTGTTGACACCGGTATTGTACGGTCGTCGTCAATGTAGACTTCATCATCTTCGCCATCTGTGAGATGCGGAACCTCGCGGCCAACTTTTCTTGCACCAGTTGTGCTAAATGCGTGCCCAATGCCCACGACCACGTCTCGAACGCGTCTAACTCGTCTAAAACGTGAGTCCCCGACGTGAACGTAGCAAAAACGAAAGTTTTGAACAATTCGTAATCGCTACGTTGGTCCGAAGTCAACTCCGTCAACGTCGCTTCCGCGTTTTTCAACGCTTTTGACGAGCGCAACAGCGAAATGACGAAGTTCACTTTCACTTTGTCGCTAAGAGTGGTATCTGCACCTTGCGTTTCGGCGAAGTTCTGCGCCCGTGCGAAGGCGTTTTCCACGTCTCTAAAGAAGGACACGGGGTCGTGATCATCCTCGTGAACCGACGCAAAACTTATTTTCGTCGTACTCCTTGGGTCCAACAAGTTTGCCTCCGCGGAATATCTACTATTCTCGCCCCCTTGAGACCACCTTGTACCCGTTCCGTTTGAACGCGGATTGGACTCGTCGCCACCCGACTGGGTTCGACGCGCAGCCTCCCTGCGCTCCAGTATCCCGTTCTGGACTTGTACTCGGTTATGAATGGACGGCGCAACTCCGTTGCAAAATACCCTGAGTTGCTGCACATCGTCTTTCAATAATTTCCATCGGCTGAGCAATGCCTGATTTGTCCCCGGGATCCTTCTCTCCAGACGCACCAGTTCATTGAGCGCGCCCCCGGCGAACACGTGCGCATCGTGGACGGCCCGGTGAATACGGTTCAACCGCTCGGCTTCACGATCCGGTTCCTCGATCTCCACCACGACGCCTTGCGTGGCTTCCGTGGCTACCCTGTCCGTCTGCTCGAGCAATCTTTCGATCCTCGCCAGCTTCATCTCAACGGTTTCCGCATGACGTTCGGGCGGATGTCCAAGCGGCGTCAACGGCATCGACGGTGGTCGTGGCCCTTCCGCGCCCTCGCTCGGGTCACCACCGCCGCTTGGTGGGTCAGTCTCTACCAGAGACACACGCGGTTGGTCTCGCGCCACTTCCACCGTATCCTCTATGGCCGGGCGTGCGACTCTTGATTCGTCGCGCGCGACTTCGCGCTGGCGTGCGCGCGTCTCGCGAGCCGTCACAGCCTCGGCCGGTGCATTGAGTTCGTCGTTCTCCGACATCGATGTAGATAAGAGTTGAAAGAACGTGTTTTGTCAGTCAGATGACGCCAAACGTGAGCGTCGACGCGGATGTTGCGTTGGATTGTCTCGCGTTATCCCTTTTCTCTTGCGTCTTTCTCCATCATCACCCCCCCTAAATCACACGTCGTACGGCCCCTCGCCGATTCTCAGCCACTCGTTTCCCTTTTGGCGTGTGCCAGGCCCCCTCTGGTCCACATTATCCGTAACGACACGTCCGAATCTGCCAAACCCTTGCAGTCTCGAGATATTTTCTTCGACAAATATCTGCCGTTTAAAAAGCGCCCGATTCCGATCTTCCTGTGTTCCCCCGCTTGTGCTTGTCGGTACTCCACAGAAATCAGTCGCCCGTGCGTGGCAACTGGTCGTTCGCTCTCTTTCAGAGCTCACCCAACGACGAGGTGCTTCGGAAGTCGCACGTCGGCTCTCCCCCCGGGTCTAAAGTGTCAGTTCGCTGTCGCGAGTGTGCGCCACCAGTATTTATTGTATGTCAAAGTCTGAGGTCTTATTAAAATCCTAAGATGAGGCCTGCCAGCGGTAACCTTTACATTGGTGGCGCCTCATACATTCTTAGTTATATTTCCATAATAACTAACAGTTTAGTGCCATCTACAATAACTACGAGACTGCGTTGGCGGAAACAGCATACTAGGGGCGTGCATCCTGCATATGCAGGCCGGGCCTGCATACGCGTGCATACCATACTTAACATATAATAAGCTTATGTAATATGACGTTTGAGTACTACATACCGTGCATATGGTGTTAAATACGAGTGTTTTGCGCACCGATCGTGTAAACATGCGCCTGGTAAACCCGTATTTCTGAATCCTCGTCGCGTACCTTAAAATGACCAGTCATTTCGTCTCGCATTTACGTAATCATTAGACTATCAATGTATTTCTAAAAATCATGCCCCACATAAAAGTCGTTTTTCTATGGCCATATGCACGTGTGAGGGGCGTGCATCCTGCATATGCACGTGCATATGCATATGCATACCATTTGTGCATATGCATACCGCCAACACAGGCAGAGATCCATAGCTCGTGTGTTTTATTTATTGTAGAGCAAATCGTATCGTGTATAATGTGCATTATATTTCAATTAAAATGCATCGTACCTACTGTAGTACCGGTAGATAAAATATAACCTACACGATTGTTTCACGAAGGCAACACGAAGGTCGTTAGTAACGACTCGTTACAACAGGTTCGTTTGAAGAGTCGGCTCCTCGACTCCCAACGCCCGTACTTCGTTGGACTGGAAATCATAGAGAACAAATTCACACACACGTTCGCTACGGGTTGAGTTGTCCGCAAATACAACCGGTTGGACTCTCAAGTCCGTAGCTTTCAAACCTCGCGGTTGGAATTGATTTGTTGCCATGCCCAGGTAGAGTTTAGGATAGAACAGCGAGGGCTGTAAATTTATTTTTCACACAGAGAAATTATTACAATACAGATTGGGCAGTGTGGGAACCAGATCGGTGCCGAGTTCTGGAATCAGGTGAGACTTCGGGATTCACAAAGCAGTTTCGTGTTGTGAAATGTTTTTAGTTGTGCCTGGAACACGGTATACGCGGAGATGGTAGTTATGAAGGTCGGTTTTCAGCAATCGAATTTCCAGATCGCAAGGATGTTTTCTTCTATCAAACGGACGACGAACACTATGTACCACGAGCGCTGGTTAGTAAACATTTGACTTCTTCTTGCTTCGTTGACGTGTGTATTCTTTTCAGCTGCTGGATCTTGAACCGCGCGTGATAAATTCGATTCAAACCTCTTCTCAACGCTCGTTATACAATTACGAAAATTTCTACGTGTCAAATCATGGTGGAGGCGCAGGGAACAATTGGGCGAATGGTTACACACAGACGAAGAATGTTGAGGTAAATGCCTGGTTTTAGTTCGGACTTGAAGTTTTCTGAGGCAAACTGCAGGAAGAGTTATTGGAAATGGTTGATCGTGAAGCCGACGGCAGCGACAGTCTTGAAGGTTTTGTCATCTGTCACTCTATAGCAGGGGGTACTGGCTCCGGAATGGGTTCATACATGTTGGAGGTAACTAAACATTCGTGTCTACGCTGCCGATTCTAATTCACGTTGCATAACTGTGCAGGCACTCAGCGATCGATATGGTAAAAAGTTACTTCAAACATACAGTGTTTTCCCAAACCAGAACGAATCAAGCGGTGCGATGAAAGATTTCACACTATGCTTTCCCAAGTAAACACGTGTACAGATGTCGTCGTACAGCCGTACAATTCTCTCTTAACACTTAAACGGTTGACGACCAATGCCGACTGTGTAGTGGTATTAGACAACGCAGCCTTAAATCGTATTGCTATGGATCATATGAGCGTGTCTTCGCCAACTTTTTCCCATACAAATTCTCTAGTTTCAAAAGTCATGGCAACAAGTACTTCAACACTCAGATATCCAGGATACATGAATAATGACCTTGTTGGCCTTATTTCAGTAAGTCACACATCTATGGTTTGTGGCCCCTTCTCAAGAGCTGATATTTTTGTAGTCTTTGATCCCGGTGCCTAGCTGCCACTTTCTTATGGCTGGCCTCACGCCGCTTAATACCTCATCACTCTCAATGACTGGGTAAGCCGTCCTTTTCATGAAGCTTTCACCAAAACATGATGACCGAAATAGTGTGAGGAGTTCTTCTGCCTTGGATGTGATGCGTCGACTACTACATGCAAAAAATGTTATGGCTTCTACATATTCTGGCACATTTACGGGTCAGGTTTGTCCTTTTAAATGTCATGTATTGGCAAGTGAACTGATGGCAAGTGAAGAGTAAATTTATGTCGATCCTGAACATTATTCAAGGAAGTGTTCATCCAGCACAGGTAGCTCAGATCGATACGTTATTGATTTCATTTGACTTTTTTTAGGTTCACAAGAGTTTACAAAGGATACGTGAAAGAGAGCTTGCGAATTTCATTGATTGGGCACCAGCTAATTATCAGGTAAAATTTGTTCTTCAAATATTATTTGTCCGCTGAAATGTAGCAGGTGGCTGTTTCGAAACATTCACCGTATGTTTCAAAGCCAGAAGTGTTGCAAGGTGCCATGCTTGCGAACAACACAAGGTACCACGACCATTTTTCTCACTCCAGTCGAATCAAAAGCCGTTTCCATAGTATACGACACTGGTTCAGCCGCTGTTTGGCACAATATGATAAATTAATGAGGCGAAAAGCTTTTCTCGACCAGTATGAGCGTTTCGACTTGTTTTCGGTAAGTCAAATGAAAAAGTTCTGTGGCGTCTTGTTTAACTTGTTTTGTTTTCTTAAAGAACTCTATGGATGAGTTTGCCGACTGTCGCGCTACAGTTGAGGCACTTTCTGACGAATATGAGGCTTGTGAGTCTGCGCAGTACGCTGTGAGTACCAATGTTTGAGAGCAGTGCACGCGGTACATCATGTCCCTTCGTAAGAAGCGCGTAGTCATAACCTTGTAGATACCAGTGTCTCTATAATCATTAATGCTACTAACGATGTAATATATCACGAACAAGAAACTATTGTATATCATTCGCACTGTGTGTAGTTCATAGTGCCTCGGAATCTTTTACACCTACGATGTGCGTTCGTGTGAGCAAATATATCGACCAAAATACTGATCACCCCGGAGCACCATTAGTCCAACGGTTAGGATATGAGCCTTCCAAGCTCGAGACCCGGGTTCGACTCCCGGATGGTGCATGTGTTTATTATCTAGTAGCTGCATTATGACACATTTTTATGCTAACAACGTAGGTGCCTAAGGGAGCCAGTCCGAACTCGGCTACCATCCTCGTATACTGTCGTTAATACGTTAATGCGTTGAACGTATCACGGTCCGTAAAACGGCGGCGTACTACTTTTAGATCACTCGCACTCTGGTGGATCACTGTACGGCGAAGCTCTTCGGACGACCATATCTTGTTCGGCTTACATTTGAATAATCGATTCATGGCATCCTCCGACGGTTTTGCTGGCGCCACCCTCTTCAATCAAGGTATGAATGATTTCGCGGGTGCAACTTTCAAGTGTGTCCCTCTTAGTCGTTTTCGTAGGTTTCTGTTATACGTACGATGACGTGATCTTCCATCCTGGATTCATCGACTTCTCCGCTGATCAGGTGTGTAGATATCTCTCAGCTACTCGATGGCTTCTAACGTATAGAACTAGGTTGATCTGTCTACGCGTGTGAGTAGAAATATTCAACTTCGCATGCCTCTTGTGAGCTCTCCGATGGATACCGGTATGATGCTCGTATTCTTTCAGTCGTTCCTAATAATAACCATCATGCGCAGTGACTGAGTGTGAAATGGCCATTGCGATGGCTGAAGTTGGAGGCATGGGCTTTCTTCACTACAACATGACGGTGAGTTGACAGATATCTATCTTTTCAGTGTCAGATACTAAATGTAAACTTCCTAAAGCTGGATGAGCAAGTCCAGAACGCGCGAAAAGTGAAAGCCCACACACCTGGATACATTGCCCAACCTGCTGTTCTACGCGCGGATTCGAGCATTTCCGAGCTGGACACTTTGAAAACTAACAGGGGGTTTTCATCTGCATGCGTGTCTGAAGATGGTTTGTGCGGTTCAACTTTGCTTGGACTCGTAACCACGCGGGATGTAGAACTCGTACGTGATCGTTCAACACCACTTGCTGATATCATGACGCCAGTGAGTGACTTAGTCTTAGGTTCATCTACCAAGTCTTTGCAGGAGAACGAAAGGCTTCTTTTGGAAAGTAAGCATGGTAAACTTCCGATAGTCGATCAACAAGGAAACTTGGTCGCATTACTCACTCGTTCAAGTTATAAAGATCAATTGAATAGACCTCCTTCTGGATTACCGTCCTTGGACACAGAGGGCCGCATTCTGTGCGGCGCAGCCATTGGCACGCGGGATGCTGACCGTTTGCGTGCGGAGGCTCTTGCTTTGGTAGGTGTCGATGCATTGATTCTTGACTCGTCGCAAGGTGATTCTATATATCAGTTAGAAATGATCAAGTTTTTAAAGCATAATTTGCCTAAAGTTGATGTGATTGCTGGTAATGTTGTCACTCAGAACCAAGCGAGACGTCTTCTTGAAGCGGGAGCAGATGGACTTCGAGTTGGGATGGGGTCTGGGAGTATTTGCACAACTCAAGAGGTCTGTGCCGTTGGTCGTGGTCAAGCAACTGCTGTTTATAAGGTTGGACAAATAGCGAAAGATTTCGGTGTACCAATACTTGCAGATGGAGGTATACAGAACAGTGGTCATATTGTAAAAGCACTCTCTCTTGGCGCGAGCGTTGCAATGTGTGGCTCTATGTTTTCTGGAAGCACAGAAGCGCCAGGACAGTACTTTTTTCAAGATGGCGTGCGTGTGAAAAAGTATCGAGGCATGGGAAGCTTAGATGCGATGAAGAAAGGAAGCGATTCGCGTTACTTGAGTGAGTCCGGTCATCTCAAGGTTGCTCAGGGCGTTTCTGGTACAGTGCGAGATAAAGGCTCGGTGAAAACCATGATCCCTTACCTTGCACATGGTGTTAAGCAGGGCTTTCAAGATCTCGGTGCAAACAGTTTATCGAAGGTACACGATTTGCTCGCAACTGGTGAGCTTACTATGGAAGTGAGAACTGGAGCAGCACAACGAGAAGGTGGCATTCACGATATGCACAGCTACACAAAGGTCGCATGGTAATTTAATATGCACATAAGTTAATGAGTTTTAGGTCATCTATAATGCTCATACTACCAATATTCGTTCCAAACAATCAACATCTAATTTTCTTATTTCTTTCTCAGCTGCAAAGAAAGTACTAGGAAAGCTTGACGCATGTCAAAAATGGTACAGACGGAAATTAGAGCAGAACTTACATATCGCAATCGAATTCACGCATAGCAGTATGACAAATGGATCGTAATCTTCGCGTATTATATTAGATCCCACCTGGTACATCGGCGCCTGCGGTAATTTTAGATAAAATATCAAGAAAAAAACTTGCAAGACAAGCAACCTTGATCTCAACTAGTGTCCGCGCCGCAAGCGATTCAGACGACGCGTGACACACAACGAAATGCTTTGAGACATTGTTTTGCGAAAACCTTACGCGCGGCAGAACATGTTTCCTATACATTTTAGCATTACTGTGCAAAGAATGACGTGGCTGAGCAGTTCGCTCGCTGTCAGGTTGAAGCCTAGTTATCCATTTTAAAGACTGTGCGGTATTTTTGGCGCACATATCACAAAAGTGAAAGTCTAATCAGTCCACGGCCTGCAACTACTGTTTCATAATTGCGGCGTCACGCACCGACGGGCAACTTTAAACTCAGTCGTGGACTCACAGTGCGCTCCATCAGTGAAAGTTGTTTTTGTGATTCGGTTGTTTTGACAATTTGAGTTGGCGACTAATACTTTCGAAAAAATGTGTCTACAACAGGTCGAAAATAAACCAATTCGTTTATTCACATCCTGGCCCCAGGATCAGTGTTTATCAATATTTTAATCAATATATTATGATAGTTTCTGGAGCAAAATTAGCACTCGGGGCGTTGCAACTGTTCCGCGGCGGCGCAAACCACCAGTTTGTCTTCCACAACTTGAAAACCTAAGAAGCGCGGCAAAGCCAACACATCTCCCTGCTGCTTCCACGTAGGACCATCCAAGTTCATATGCGGCACGTTTACGATCACATTTCGTATACTACGAATGGGTCTGATAACCAAGCGGACGGTGACGAGCTACTAAATACGATAGGAGACGTACCTCGAGCGTGGTATCGCAACGAACAGCATGTAGGCTATGGGCGTTCTGGGGTAAAACTACGTGGGAGTGATGCAATAGATGGCCTAGATTCTCTCTTACGCAATATAGATGATAGAAGCTCTTGGCGCCAACTATTCTATGATACTAGTGGGCAACAACTGCGTTTGTCATCTTCTCAGATTGCACTATTACAAAAGTTAGAAAGTGGCGTTTTACCAAGTTCTGGTTACGTGGAGTTTTCGACAGAGAGATCGAGCTTCTCACAGAGTCAAAATCAAGCGGAACCCAAAAGAAGATTTCTCCCTTCAAGATTTGAGGCACGAAAAGTGTTGGCGCTTGTTCGCATACTGCGGAAGTCGTTCTCTAGTCCCAAACAATCAGTATCAAGTCCTCATACGAATGAACTGACCTTGGATATATGGGGGACGCCCGAAAGTAATGAGAGTCTTAAGTGCCGAAGGACTTTTGGTCGGGCACCACGCTCTGCATTGGCTGGAAACGCCGAGTCCTACAATGCACCAAGCGAGTATGTCCTCCACAGCTCAAATTTAGTATCAAATGGCCGTAAATCTTTACGCACTCTTGCTGCAAATCCGAACTTCATAAAGGAATGTTTCAATCGATGTTTAGATCTCTATCTCTGTCCAAGAGTAGAAAAACGAACTCTACAAATGGAACCTGATTCCCTTCTACCACATATTCCTAACCCTACGGACTTAAAACCGTTCCCGGCGCTGTCTTCTACAAGATATTTTGACTCTAAAGATGAAATTTGCTCCATATCAGTAGATACTACGGGCACGCTACTCGCATCAGGAAGTAGCGGCGGTCGTCTACAAGTATGGGATATTTTATCCAGTCGTTGTTTACGTACACTAAGTTTCACAGAACCTATTGCATGTGTAGCTTGGCGCCCAGGTCCGTTACAACAAGTTGCAGTGAGCAGTGGACAAAATGTACACATAATCACATTAAAACCAGTATTACACCATTATCAGAATCGCGAAGCATATGACGAAGCATGGAGTGAGGGTGACTTTGGATCCCTTGTTATCCGACACACTTGTCACGTGAGCAAACTCAGTTGGCACTCCAAAGGGGACTACTTTCTGACTGTAGCAAAACACACGGGAAAGCTATTTGTTCATAGACTAGCCACGCGCACAACGCAGGTCTTATTTGGCGGTGACAAGAATGTAGTATCCAACGCTTTATTTCATCCTTTTGAAACAAAGCTAATCACTATTACTCAATATCACATACGGATTTTCGATATTCGTCAGCAGCACTTATTACACAAAATCAAACCTGGAAATAGTTCAATATCATGTTTGTCAGTGAATGAGTACGATGGATCTATCATGGTTGGTACCAGCGACTCAAAACTTTTCATGTTCGATGTTGAAGTATCATCAACTCCAAGCAAAGTTATCCAGTTGCCAAGTGGAACCGTTGTAGCCTCAAGTTTTCATAAAAGACTGCCACTCTTTCATGCCACTTTGTCCACCGGATCAACACATATATTTCACTGGCGATTGGCAAATGATACATTGCGAACACCTACGATAGTGCCTCTGAAAGTTCTCACTGAGAAATCAGTGGGGGGAACTGTCAGTACGTCGGACTGTGTATTTCATGAAACACAGCCGTGGATATTTTCTGCATGGGGATCACGCATTACATTGTTTATCGAAGAAAGGATCGGTTGAAAGGGAAAAGTTGTAACTTGAATCGATGTATTTGTGTAAGCGTAATCGACGTGCTCGACGACACCCCGAGAATATAAAAAAGTTGAACAGGCTTTTCATTAAAAGTTACCAAAAGTTCTTGTGTTAAGTCCTACTTTGCTGCAAGCCCTGATATGCCCGCCGCTATGCGCTCTTCTCTACGTGAGATTTTTCGTAATCTAGTCGACTTATTCTTTGATCTTCGGGCTTCGAATTGATCAGCCAGCGACTTTTCGCGTGCCTTCTCAGCCTTCGCCTTGTGGATCGCCTCCATCAGAACTCGTTTGTTCTTGAACACGTTACCCTTGCACTTGAGGTACATAGAATGATACATGTGCTTGTCGATCTTCTTTGCTTCTCTATACTTCTTCAGTAATCGTCGAAGAACTCGGTGCCTTCTCAACCAAAGGATTTTTGTTGGCAGTCTGGCCTCCCTGGTACCACGCCGTTTACCGTAACCGGTGTGTCGACCGAGACGTTTAGCAGCTTGTTCTCGGCAAGTTCTTGCGCGAGAATGGATCTAGTTACGTAAGAAGTCAGAAAAAAATACGGAGACTGCAGTTGATCTCACCTTCGTGGGTTTTCTGATCACGAACCCATCTTTTATCAACTTACGGATGTTTTGACGCGAGTTGGCGGAAGAAATTTCGCTTATCTGCATGGAAAATGTCAGAAATGAGAAGAAGAAGAAGAAGAAAATTATTTGTTTTCAAATTCGAGGACACGTTGCGTGCTGGTAGCTTCAAAGGAAGCCTTGGCGCGTGCGTGCAAACTAACTACACACGTACCTCGTTAGGGTCCATCCAAATCTTGCGCGCACCGCAGTTCAATACTGAAGCCGCGAGCCTCTTTTGTAACTTGAGAGAAACCATGATGTGAGGAGCTTTTATCAGGCGCGAATGTAGCGTATGGTATGCGTTGTGAACTGCGCAGCGTGACCACGCTACCCGAGCTGCCTTTCGATCACACTCCGCCGCAATTTTCTCATTTACCCTAAATTCGATTTTATCCCCGAGTGAAAATACCAGAACATGACAGTAGATGATATATTCCAGGCATCAAAGGACTGATACTTGTACTATTTCTAGAAATTATTTTCATTTACAAAAAGTACCGTATTTAGTGTTAATTGAATAATATAATTACATTAGAATCGCATCAGTTGACAAAAATACGCGCTTTCGGTGTCAAGAGTGGAGTCTGCGGACGTGTAGGGCACATCACGTCTGACCCGGCCTCGAAGCGCGTACGCTCTGCGAGAGTTCGTGCGCGGAATATTTCCTTCATCAAAAAAGTCCGCGTTATCTCCTGACGTACACTCGCGTGCTCTCAGTCACGATGAGCCTCATTCAGATGTGTGGGCGTGCACAAGACTTTTGCTGTATTCAAAGACCTACTGCGCGACACGCGAGATGCCAGCCCCGGTAAGTAGTTCGCGGTTACAGATTGGGATTCTCTTATTTTGTTGCGTATCTCGCGCACGACCCGCTACTCCGCATCCGCTGTTTAAACCCCAACAGTCGCCGATACTGAAACCCTGTTCCTTTCGCAGATTTGGTATGAGAAAAGTTATGTCAAGGGCTGTCAAACGAGACATTGCTACGACGCTGAATCATTCAATGTAAGTGCTTGTCTGCTGCTCAATTTCTCAATCCCACCGAAGATCTGCTACAGTACCTCCCCAGTTGCCCAACAAGGTAAAGGCCCCTCACCAATAGTTATTGAACGCTTTCAAAGCGTTGCGAGCCAACTCATGAGTCAGGTACGTCGCTATGCCATGACAAAAAACTTTAAACAATGAGAGTGATCTCTTCCTAGCGTATCATTCGCCTCGGTGGCGCTGTTGACGATGATAGTTGCAACTTGATAGTGGCACAGCTCTTGTGGTTAGACGCTAATGACCCAGAACAGGTAACACTCCTCAACAAAAGTTCACTCTACTGTGAGTCTCATTCCATCAAGGATATCACTCTCTACGTTAACTCGCCCGGCGGTTCAGTAACGGCCGGTATGGCGGTCTTCGATACCATGCGTCACATTCGGCCATCTGTATCGACTGTGTGCGTCGGCTTAGCTGCTTCAATGGGTAATTGTCTTGGAAACAATTAGACATTCCAAACTTAATGTTGAATACAGGGGCATTTCTTCTGGCTTCCGGAGAACAGGTGTGATGATCATAAGAAAGAACTTTAGCGCAGAACTCACCCATTGTTTTCTAGGGGAAACGCTATAGCTTGCCAAATAGTCGAATTATGATTCACCAGCCACTTGGCGGCGCGCAAGGGCAAGCTGCTGATATCGAAATTCAAGCCAATGAAATCATGGTAAGTCTATTCATGTGATTCACTCAAGAAAAAATCGATAAAGATTATCGCACAGCACCACAAGTCTACGTTGAATGGTTATCTTGCAGAATTTACCAAGAAACCGTTACAGCAGGTTCGTCAAATTTCGAGCAAATTACCAAGTACAAGTTCATCGAAAGTCGCAGGTCATGGAAGATACAGATCGAGATTTTTTCATGTCAGCGCAAGAGGCCGTTGAGTATGGTCTTATTGATGCAGTTATCGAACACCCGACACATTTGGCGGTCAATAGCTCAGGGATTCCCATGTTTGCAAGCGAATTTTAATGCACCATGCACATGGCATGCATTGGTCAAGCATGAGCGACAAACGTGCGCATCTATGCGCATCTATCATGCGCAGCCTACGATAGCGCAGTCGTTGTATTAACACGAATTCAGACGCTTTCTTCACTTTCCGATCACATCTTGAAATACAAATAAACGAAATGCAACTGAAAGAGTGAGTGAAGAGCATGCATTTAAGCTTAAACTTGAAATTAATGTTGCGAGGGAAAACAAACTTTACTTAGTATTACAACTGAGTAAGTAATAGTTTTCTATCAGAGATGCTTTGACTTGAGTTTAAATCAACTTAATTTTCGTCAACGCCAGATACTGAGGAGACATTCAAAGTTAGGCGAACTCGATCAATAAAAAGGACATAAATCGTACCGTTCCAACCGCGAAGGTGAGGGAAGTGGTCAAAAAGCCAAAATAAAGAAGCGGAGTAGGAACGTCAGCAAGTTGAACAACCTCGAAAGAAAATGAAAATGAGATTGTACAAATGAGATAGATTCGAAAGAGATACCTGCACTTCAATAGAACGGATTGCCTCTTGTGCGTGAGCTTCGTTAGCGATGGTCGCGCAGCCTATAAAATACAGATCAGTTTGGCTTCTCGATGATCCGCACAGAAGTTATCTCGTGAGGCGGAAAGCGCCTTGCAAGTTCCATCTCAGACGTGAAGATGGAATACAGCTTGTAAATTTTTATTGCTCATACGGACTTACCAATCGCGATTGTCGTTGGGAGCGCGACCCTTTTGCTACGTTGAGCGTGCACAGAAGTAGGTTTCGCTCCAGACGCACGCGTTGATTTGATCTTTAACGCGGGCCTGGCGTTGATGTTGACGGCGTTCGCGACCATGTTGAGTGGAAAGCACAAAAAAATTCCTAGGAAGCGCGCAGTTGTAACGCACGATTGCGAAGCACGGTATTCTACACCTTGCGATAGACCGCGCTATCCATTCACCGCGTTTTCAACTCCTATCCTCTTTCGATAGAAAATCAAGAATGCTTATTAAATGCACATCGACTCATACATCCGTATAATATGAAAACTTAATACTTTAATTCTGGATTCTGTGCACAGATAAACGGTTCGGCGCCCATTGGTTCTTATATCTGCAAGATGTTCTCTAAGTATGTTACATATTAGGTGTGTTTTGAAAAATATTTAATAGTGTAAACGAGCGTTGTTTACGAAGCGTGAAATGGCGAAGTAAAACACAAGCCCTCGCGCCGTCGCGCCGTCGCGCCGTCGCGCCGTCGCGCCGTCATAGATCAGCGGCGTTGAACGAACGGTTGAACGTGAAAAAGTTAACAGGAAATCCCAATGGTACGACACTTTGCTCGAAGAGCTCGCAAATTTGTCTCGCGGTGTGCTTCTGAAATACTGTGCGAACACTGGAAGTATTAACGTTTTTACTTCTTCCTCCAACGCAGGATGAAATTAAACTGTAAGTTATGGTTCGCGCGTCGGTCTGAGAAATGCATATCCAAGTTGCGAAATGTCGAAAGGATTTTGCGTTTCACCCCTGCGAGTACTGCCCATTGTTTGATTTTACGAAACTGACGCGCCTACACAGGGCAATCGTAATGAAGGTTATCGGCCGCACGGGTTCGCGGGGCCAGGTATGAAGACTCTAACGACGACGAAAACGACACATTCCTGATTTGATCGATGCGCTTTATATACAACATGATATCTACTCTGATCCCGATCGCTTGTCATTTACTGACGCCGTCTTTGCACAGGTAACTCAAGTTAGGGTCAAGTTTCTTGATGACCAAAACCGCCAGATCATGCGGAACGTCAAAGGCCCTGTTCGCGAAGGTGAGATTTTGCCGTAGTTGAATCACATGTTTTTACAACGAATCATAGGTGACATTTTGACCTTAATGGAATCGGAACGCGAAGCTCGAAGACTTAGATAGGTCCCTAGACGCATTCTACGTGTAATAGGAAAACTCAAAACTCGATCACCTCAAAACTCGATCATCTGCTGGCAGATTCCGAACTATCAATGATTTGAGCGCTGAACTACTCGAAGTAGCCGTACAGGTTTTCAACAGCATTTCTTCGAGCTCTCAATCGGTGGATTGGCGAGTTCTATAAAACCACGGGGGGGCTCTTGAGTTGTTCCAACAGCTGGCTTCTCCTGTGGCTTTTTTTCATGAAAAAAGGATAGTGATACAAAGAAACGCGAAAATTACCTGGCACATAACTGAGTAAGTAGACGTCAACAAATTAGTAAAGGCTTCTTCCACATTTGATGCGTCGAAAGCCGATGTTTCAGTGACAGTCAAAGCTGGTTTGAGAATTTTAGGTGAGTCAAGAGGCACAGAAAAGAGTTCAAATTCGAACCTTCGGCACTCGCTAGTTGCTTGGCTTGCTCAACCGAAACAGCTCGAAGATGTTCTAAGTCGCTCTTGTTTCCAGCGAGTAAAACAACGATGTTGGAATCGGCGTGGTCTCTAAGTTCACGGAGCCACTTGCTTGCCGCAGTAAAAGAGTCTACATATTAGTCAGGAATAATCACCAGCGCTATCTGCAAAAAACCATATACTTACCTAAATTCGTTATGTCGTATACCAATAGAGCACCCACGGCTCCTCGATAGTAAGCACTAGTGATTGCTCGATATCGTTCCTGCCCAGCTGTATCCCAAATTTGTGCCTTTACCGTTTTCCCGTCTATCTATTCAAAGCATTAGCCAGTGACTCCCCGTGTTCTGAAAACTAGCTCACCTGTACACTACGTGTCGCAAATTCGACGCCAATAGTCGACTTCGATTCCAAACAGAACTCATTTCGAGTGAAACGTGAAAGTAGATTGGACTTCCCCACGCCTGAATCGCCGATTAAAACAATCTTGAAAAGATAGTCGTAGCTATATGAAATATGTTAGTGTTGGAATAGAGGCGAGTACACATTCTTTGTTCTTACTCGTCTGAATCTTTGCTCTGTGACATGTTCTTTCTCTGCACGCGTCCCCGTATCAACGCAACGCCGAACGAACGTCGGTTTGCTCTCGGTCCAAGTAAGTCTCGACACTAAACTGTACATTTTGTTTTTGTTACAACCGAGTTCTATTCAGGTGTAACAAGTTGTTTTTAAATGTAGCTATGAGGACCTAATAGTGGAATGAGATATTTTTATAGGGCTTATCGCATTTTAGTGCATACAAAATTCCACCTTACCCGTTGACGTTATAATTTCAGCCGCTAATACTGTTTATGGAGGCCATCTCGCGGCCGGAAAAAATATATCTGAAAAGACAAGACGAATTTTCTCATACCTAGACATACGATACGAGTCGAGTAGTGCTCGCCGCCGGAACTTGGTAAGTGCGGCAACATACGCCGTAAGTAGTTACACTTTAATATTCTATCCATTTGCGCGCTCCGAGCAGAGATTAATGGACGACACATACCTTGTGTCGGTGACTTCAGAAATTGCGTCCAGCATACGAGAGAACGTACAAGCTTTGAGCGTAGAAATTGAAGGCACAGATAAAGATGGTAAGATTGATACAGCTCTTTACCTTCATATTATGCAACTATGAGCCTCAGGATTCAAACTAGTCGTGGATAAACACAGGCATAGATGTGAAGTGCCGACAAACTGCACGGTTGAGCTGTGGAAAAGTTTGGATGGAGTTCACTCTTTGAAAAGTAATGACATGCAGAGGGCCCTGATAAGTGAAGCTGAATCTCAGAGGCTGAATTTGGACAGATCTCAACACTGGTTCGTGTTGTACTGAGGTCTTGATTAGCGTGTACACAACTTATTGTTTCACACAGTGAACTTGCAGACCCAAGCTCAGGATTACAGTCACTGAATGTCGAGGTGAAAGTTCCAACTATCTAATTACCGCAGACAGTTGACGACATTTTGCAGCTGGACATTTCTCGTTTGACTAGTAGTCATGCAGCTTCAAAAGCTACTACGTTTGTTGAATACGTAGCTACTGTTGAACAAGATGAAGGTTAGTATCGTTGAGTTCGAAATATTTCGTCAGCATGCGATCATGGCTTACTTGCCATCGCGTGCAATATAAGCAAGACAAAACATGCAGCGCACACTTCCTGGCGGCGGCGGCTTCAAGTGAACAGCACGAGTAGCATACGCCTTATGTACAACCTTGTAAGTTTACCACTGAGATCCACATATGAATCAACTATTTCTCCAAGAGAGTCCTGCAAGAGAGTGTACACTCTCTGGTGTACGAAGAGCCACTTATATCGGGTAATTGCATCACTTTTCCAAAAAGTCCGTTGTGAGTGCCCACCCTCTCGTTGTTAAAAAATTTGAGCGTTCCATGTTACTTGGTCGGTCGTAATTTCGTTCATTAACTCGTATGTGTACTGTACTTGTACTAGTACTTGTACTCATATTTTGATAGTACAAGAGCTCTAGATTTGAAAATAGCGTCATGGACGCAGCACACAACTAGAATTGAATAGATGAGTAGAAAGTGCATGGAAGTCTCGGTGAGGTCGCAAAGCAAAAAGCATCTTGTGGTTTATATATATATATATTATAGCTATCTATAGCTATATGCAATCCAATGCGCGTGATTTCAAATAAGACTGGAAAATGCCTGCATTAGTTGCATTGGTTGCGACGCTGCCCGCGTTTACTGGGACGTCTTCACAAGGGACTGTCGCTTCACGCTGTGAGAACGAGAGTATCATCGTTGCTAGCGCAACGTAGTAACGATAACGAGAACAACAAAAACAGGCGCTCTGTAGATCAGCCGAATTTCATCGGTCGATAACTTGAGTCAGTCGCCTTCGGAAATAATAAAGCATGGTTGCCAAGGAACGCATTTGCTATTATTATGACGAAGCTGTTGGTAGAAACTACTATGGGCCCAATCATCCTATGAAGCCACACAGGCTCTGTATGACGCACAATTTGATTCTCTCCTATGATCTCCATAAACACCTTCAAATTTACAGACCACGCGTTAGTACCAGTGAAGAATTCACACAGTTTCACAGTGAAGACTACGTGTCATTTCTTTCGAAAATTACCCCTGATAAGCAACAGCAATACGCAGAACAAATGCGTAGGTTCAATCTTGGCGAGGATTGTCCGATTTTTGATCATCTATTTGATTTTTGTAAGCGTTATACCGGCGGTTCACTCGATGGGGCAACTAGGTTGAATCAAGGGCTATCAGATATTGCTATCAATTGGTCGGGTGGTTTGCATCATGCGAAGAAATCGGAAGCCTCGGGTTTCTGCTACATTAACGATCTCGTCCTAGCAATACTTGAGTTACTTAAGTCTCATGCAAGGGTCTTATACATAGATATTGATATTCATCACGGCGATGGCGTTGAAGAGGCCTTTTTCATGACAGATCGTGTGCTGACGGCGAGTTTCCACAAATACGGTGATATGTTCTTTCCAGGCACGGGAAGTTTGAGTGATATTGGTGTCAACTCGGGAAAATATTACAGTGTCAATGTACCCCTAAACGATGGCATCAACGATGAAAGCTTTGTGGACTTGTTTAAATTTGTGATGCGGGAAATCATGCAAGTCTTTCAGCCAGGTGCCATCGTCCTTCAGTGTGGTGCAGACTCGCTAGCAGGAGATAGAATTGGCTGTTTCAATCTTTCTCTGAAGGGACATGCAGAGTGCGTTTCTTTCATGAAAAGTTTTAATAAGCCTATATTGATAACAGGTGGTGGAGGATACACAAAGACAAATGTGTCTCGTTGTTGGACATATGAAACTGCCACACTTCTAGGAAGAGGATTATCTGAAGATATTCCTCCTCACGAACACTATTACGAATATTATGCAGATGGAGGATATAAGCTAACAGCTTATGCACCCATGTGGATTGAAAATCTCAATAGTGAAGCGTATTTGTCTCGAGTAAAAGAGCAAGTTCGAGAAAATTTGAAGTCACTTACTAGCGCTCCAAGCGTTGAGTTTGCAGAGGCGCCACCAGTTGCACTGCTTCCTGAGTTGGACGATAACGATTTGAATCCTGATGAAAGATATGGTGGGAGCAGAGGCTTGGATGCTCTTGTCTCTCACACCTGTGAATTTTACGACAAAGATTGAAGAGACTGCGTTGTATACATTACTGGCATGATATGTGCAGACATCGAAGATGATCCGATCTGAGCGAGTCAGAAGCAAAGACATTGTCTCTCCTTATCTGTTGAGTTGTGATTGGTCAAACACAGTCGCTTCTGGGGAGACATGGCATGAGGGTTTGTCGCGCGTTTGTGGGTGCGTCAGAAGTGCGCACTGCACCCGATGCACACAACACGCTGAAACATGTGTGCGATGACGTATTCAGTTTGTTTGAAAAGTTAGACGGCATTTGGAGCCCGTTTATGTTGCTCAGATGCGCAGAGAAACGGACAAAGCATGCGAAACAATGTTCATCGAGTTTATGTTGAGAGCGCACACGTTGTCGCGGCAGTAGGCATGTCCCGACCACTGCACCACATTTTTTACTTTCGACGAGTAAGCATCTCTTTCTTGAACGATCTTATCAGTGAGCCCATCAAGGATATCTTACCGTGAGGTAGCCATTTGAAAGCTGACGCCGCGCGCCGAAGGTTCTGCGTGTAGTGTGTGCAATGTCTTGGCACATCTCCTAGGCAATATTGGAATATACAACAGTCTATGGGGCCATATTCTTCGATAACGCGCGCTACACGCGCTAGGTCCGACGGGAAGCTTCCAGCTCTCAAACTGTCCTCACGCAGCCGTGTAAACGCGAAAGGTCGCCGACGAGTTCGGAAAGTGCGATACAAAACAGTGCTCTCATCGTCACTCAAACTCACCAACGATTGCCTTTCAGGAACAAACATTGATCGCGTGCACGTGTACCCTGATAAACGTAAAAGTTGACCATCCACACGCCACCACTCGCGGACCGAATTGCTCACGTAGCGACGCCGCGTCGCATAGTGCGCGCGCACGGCAACGGTTGCGCCACCACTGCTGCATTCACGAGCTTCGTAGCGCGCGAAATGACTGTATCTACAGCCGAATCCAGCCTATCCTGAACAGAACCAGTTTTGCCCATCGCCCACCCTTGGTGAATCCATATGTTTGCGTCTACGCCCGCTTTTGCGTTCGCGAACTAGCCGACGATGATTGAGCGGACGACCGCATCGTCGAACGCTTTCCACCCTGCGTTGACGCCCATACGCACCAAAAGTTGCAAACACGGCTATAATTCGATCGCAAACACATTCATCTGCGCGTTTCTCCACCTCGCAGACACGCGACGCGCGCGCGCGCCGCGACAGACGCGTGAAAGTGGCGCTCGTGTGCGACGCGCCGCGCGAGTTCAAAAAAAGGACGAAAGTGAAGCTGATTTGAGGTTCGAGTCGACAGTGGGTCGTGGCGAGTCATGATTGGTCAACTTAAATACGTAAAATGATAGGAAAACCTTAATGGAATGGGTCTATAAAAAATAGTGCTCGCACGAATTTTGTTCTCAAGCTCTCTTAAGCTGAGCTTCTCGACAAACCGACTCTTAAGTTGTCGCCGACACGCGGAGTCGCCGAGAGGATTTTGCGTTGCAGGGTCAAGATTCATGTCAGATGGCTGGCGATGCTTCAGAGAAAATGGAAAGCGTAGTCTACGCATCGAGTGATATGGGTTCATCATCATTAGGCTCGTTGGCGATTCAAGAGGCGACTCGTGAAAAACTTTTATTGGCCGCGGGGATCCGCTTAAGTGAAGAGCGACTCACCACCAAGCCGCTGCCGCGATTTCCCGAACCACCAACTAGAAAAGCTCATTGGGACCATGTGCTGGAAGAAATGTCGTGGCTCGCTAAAGACTTTGAACGCGAGAGAAAATGGAGGTAACGTTAAACACGTTGTTGAAGAGATTTTCTCTCAGTAGTTTCTATGATAGGTACAATGCTGGACGCAGATATTCAACTGCCGCCGCTCGCCGGGCTATTTGTGGTGCACAGGAACGCTCCGAAAAGTCAGAACGCAGTCAGCAGCTATATCGGAAGCTTGCTGCTCGAGTTGCACGAGAGGTGGTGACGTTTTGGAACAAAATAAATAAGGTTCGGCTTCTTATTCTGTCTAGTCTTTACCTAATATTATTCTACAGGTTATACAATTTAAAGATAAGTCATCTGTTGAGTTCAAACAGCAAGCCGAATTGGAACGACAGCTAGGTGAGTTTGCTTGCATACTTCGCACAAAATCATTTTTTATCACGTGACTGTAGATTCTCTTGTGCGTAAAACTGAACATTTTGCGAGTGCGTTGTCTACGATGTTGAGTGACAGGAAAAATGATCTAAACTCTGGTGGTTTCCGGAACTTAACGGACAAGGCTCGAGAGGCTGTTGGTGCTGAAGAGGAGAAAAAATCAAGAGCTCAAGATTTGCTAAAAAATGCCTGTGATAGCACACTTTCTGAGCTTGTTGAATCGCCTGGAGCAGTTCCCAGTACGATGAACGAAGACGCTTTTCTAGACTTAGAAGTATCTCTTCATGGCTCGATTAATGAATATAAACCGAGTGGTGAGGAGGACTGGGATGACACTGAAACATTTGACGAACAAATGCGTCTAGAAGGAAGTTTGGAAAGGGTTGATCCTTCCGTAGAACTGCAAGAGTTACAAGACGAAGCAATGATTCCGATTGAGGAACTTCTCAAGCATTATAGGTTGCGAGAAAGCGAAGGCGTGGCTGTATCACAGGGCGACCGAATAAGCTCAGATGTGGCAAAGCATCCTCCGAATCAAGTTCGGACGAATTTGCATTTAACGACACCGTTCCTCCTCAAACATGAACTACGGGATTATCAACAGGTTGGCTTGGAATGGTTGGCAAGTTGTCACACGACTGGAGTAAATGTGATGCTGGCTGACGAGATGGGGCTAGGAAAAACTATCCAAACTATCAGTATGTTAGCACATTTAGCTTGTCAGCATGGCATATGGGGACCTCATCTAATAGTCGTTCCAACGTCGGTAATGGTGAATTGGGAAGTTGAGTTCAAGAAGTGGTGCCCATCTTTGAAGATATTGACCTACTTTGGATCTCAAAAAGAGAGAAAACTCAAGCGCACAGGTTGGAGTAAGCCACATAGCTTTCATGTCTGCATTACAACATACCGTTTAGCAGTTCAGGATCAGTCCATATTTCGCAGAAAACGATGGCACTATCTCATTCTTGACGAAGCCCACATGATAAAAAACTGGAAATCGCAAAGGTGGCAAACTCTGTTGTCGTTTGAAAGTACTCATAGACTGCTGATCACAGGAACACCACTTCAGAATGACATTATGGAGTTGTGGGCGCTGTTGCATTTTTTGATGCCCACTTTATTTCAATCCCACTCCGAGTTTAAGAGTTGGTTTTCAAGCTCTCTGATAGGTATGTCAGAAGGCCGTTTAGCCGTCGACAAGAAGCTGACGTCGAGATTACATGCTATTCTTCGTCCCTTTATATTGAGGCGTTTGAAGCAAGATGTTGAGCGTACCCTCCCGGATAAAGTTGAACACATCATTAAGTGTAGACTTTCTAGGCGACAAAAGCGCCTTTATGACGAATACATGTCTTCTCAAGACACTGTCAAAACTTTAGCTTCTTCTAACGCGATGGGGGTAATGAACTGCTTGATGCAGTTGCGAAAGGTGTGCAATCATCCAGATCTGTTCGCAGGCCGAAGCATCATTTCTGCTTTTGATATGCCACAATCGTTACATTTTGATAACCCCTCACTAGTGAAAAGTGGTGTGGTTTCCTATCGTAACTCACATCTCGTATTCCATACTTGCACTAGGAGACATTGTGGCAAATTCAAGTCAGAAATGCCTCCTTCGTTGTTGATGCAGTGCAAGGGGTCAAATATTGTCACTCATCAACTCGAGTTACATAGAACCAGACAAGATCTACAGACGAAGCACATCGATGCACACGATACGAATGAGTTGCCTGCTCATTTCCCGATGCTCAGCTTAGATTTATTGCAGAACTCGACAAGGATGTTGCTTCTTGACACACAAAATATGCACTTTTTAGTGTTGAAGTTCATGTTTCGAATTCCAAAGGTACGGGCAAGGTCCCCATCGGGATCATGTGCTCAAGCATTAGAGTTAACTGAGAGCGCACTAAAGTTGAATGAGTTACTTCGGTCCATCCGAAGTCTAGTTGTCAGGACACAGTTGGTTTTCCCAGATGTCAGACTTGTTCAGTTTGACTGTGGCAAACTTCAGGCTTTGGCTGAGTTATTGCGTACTCTCAGGACTGGAGGACATAAAGTTGTGATCTTCACTCAAATGACAAGAGTTTTAGACGTTTTGGAGAAGTTTCTTAACTTGTACAGCTATAGCTACGTACGTCTAGATGGCACAACAAAACCGGAACAGAGACAGATTCTGATGCAACGCTTCAACGCAGATTCAAAACTTTTTGCCTTCATTCTTTCCACTCGTTCCGGGGGCTTTGGAATCAACCTAACCGGGGCTGATACAGTGATATTTTATGACTCCGATTGGAATCCCGCGGTTGATGCGCAAGCTCAAGATCGTTGTCACAGGATTGGACAGACACGCCAGGTTAATATTTATCGTCTTATTTCTGAAGACACTATAGAAGAGAATATTTTCAACAAAGCTCTACAAAAGCGGGAGTTAGATGAATTGGCCATACAAAACGGCAACTTCAATTTGCATGCATTAACCACTCAAGGTGTGCTATTCAATATGTTCTGAACATCAACGAAATTAACTGTGAAATACTAGAAGCAACCAAGATTGCATGTCCAGTTGAAGTTGAGGATTATGAGGTACGTCTATGCGTTTGGAGTCTTTTCGCCGCCATCTTGATTTTACATCTCCCACCTTTTTAGATTCCCAACGAGCAAGCTGACAAAGAATTTATTGAGTTATGCTGTCGTCTAAGGCCAGTTGAACGTTACGCACTGGTACACTTTTTAGCCGTTGACAACTATTTTTATTCATAGCGTTCAACAGGATTTCACTCAAAAAAACGTTTATTGACGCGTTTTACTTTAAGCAAACGGAAATGCTTTCCTCGATATGTTTTCCGAACTGAGACAGTACAGAGAATATCCACGGAGCTTGTGCGCGCATCCCCAGAGCTTATTGGCATGTACAAATAGGCCGATCGAAAGTGGAACTTGATATCATCTTTCAATATGATTAAAATATACTCTAGCATGCACCAACGTCATCACACGTCACCCTTCCCTCAACTTTTTCCTTCGGCGTCTCGCTTGCGCCTTGCTAAGCTTGCAAGGTTCGTTCGTATTAACACTACATGTCGCCGCATTTACTGCTACAGGTACAGGTAGTTGTTTCCTATCTTATTTTCGACCGAGTCTTTTAAAACCTCGCTAAAGAACTCACCTCTGTTGTGCACAAGCTATCGTCTGTGGATGAGTTGCCTGAGTTAACGCAGTGATTCAACACGCTGGTGGTAGAAATAATCTTCCCGAAGTACCTTGTGCGCGCTGGGATGTTCACTCACGGCTCTTTCGTAAACGCTTCGCACTTGCTATGATAGAACTCAATCAGAAAAGAGGTCAAAATAATGACTCCGTCGCACCGCAATGGTAGGTGGTTGTCTAACGACACTTTGTTGAAAGGGGCGCTGTGGGGGGAACTGTATGAAACCAGAACCTACAACTCGGGTTGGATCCTGGAAGGGGTTATAGAGCATGTAAGTTACCACGTGTGCGCATCAAAGACGTTAAGTACCTCAATTCGCATGGTGGCGTCATCCACGTCGCTCTGACTGTACATCTCGCGAGAAGAGCTGCTCCTACCACTTGAGTTGAACCTTCGCGTTAGCTTCTGGGTAAGCCAGTAAGGTGCAGCGAGTCGCAGAGTTGAATTTCATTTAGAGAAGAGAGATAACAATCTAAGGCTTACATTATCTTGTTTTATTGTACATATTGTGCAGCCATAAAATTCACATGTTGGTACTTATTGCGTATGCGTAATATTGCACGATGCACGTATAGCTATATAATATTATTTTACCTTGTTGTTGTGC
>Ga0181557_1001284_pt1 | contig 29088 bp, 26 predicted proteins | sample 011ome_23_FD_148632 | JGI IMG/M metagenome (GOLD analysis project Ga0181557, IMG submission 148632) | Coastal salt marsh microbial communities from the Groves Creek Marsh, Skidaway Island, Georgia - 011506CT metaG (spades assembly) | ecosystem: Environmental > Aquatic > Marine > Intertidal zone...
TCATCGCGCGCATCGCTGATAGTAAAGCTATGAACGATGTGGCTGATGACGATGATGATTAATTCATTCATCGGTATCGCGCCGCCATCGAGGTTTGCTCATTGAAAACCATCGAGCGGCGCTCGCGCGGGGGTGCGCTTCACAACTCGACTCTCTGATGTCCTCCCAAGTTATGATGTCCGCGACTCGCGTCGTCGCCGCACAAACGACGACCGCAAAACCGTCGCAACGCAACCAACGCACGACGGCGTCATCGTCGTCGTCAACGTCGGCGTCATCCGCTCGCATGGTCGTCACCGCTTTGGCGTCCGCGGTGTTATCCTTTAACGCCTCCGCGCCCGAGGCGTTCGCCAAATCTTTCGCCAAGCCGCAAGACTCCGCGCCGGTTGAAACGATTTTCGACGGCGCGTACTACGACCCCAACCACCCTGGATGTCCGCGTACGATCGTTCCCGCTAAGGGTGGAGGCGTGACTATCAGCGGCTTGGACCCGGTGCCATTCGAACGCGGTCGCGGCTGCCGCGGCGTCAAGAAAACCAGCGGCTTGGCAGACACAAAGTTCAAATCATGGTCTATTCCTGCATCGGTGCGCGGAGAAGAAATCACGATTGATTTCGACGCCAAAGACGGGAGCGGCGAGAAAGTCACCGGAGTCAAGGTTGCCAACGGGATAAAGTTGCCCGACGGCACCGTGTGGCAACTGAAATCCGGTGCGAAATCCGACGCATGGACGCCGCGATAAACGCGCGATCGTTCATGCAACTATTGTGTGTCCCTATTGTTATCATTCATTTATGCGCTTCAATCTTCAATCGATACTAATCACGCACTCGCGCTCGCGCCTGAACGTCACAGCGCGACTCGACTGGTGACTCAATCGACATGTTTTCGAGCGCGCGCGACGTGCTCGCGCGTCAAACAGACGCCGAGCGCAAGGAACCCATCGTCATCGATGCCGATGCCGACGACGCCGAGGCGCGGAAACGCGCGCGCGTTGACGCACGAATCGAGCGCGAGCGCGTCGCTGAGCTGAAACGAAAACAAGCGCAACAGAAACCAAAACAATCGACCCTCGTCGATGCCTATCGTCGCGGCATGCAGGCATCGGCGAGCACGTCGTCGTCATCGACATCCGATGCGTTGCCTCGCGAATTGCTTCAGCGCGTGTTGACGTATGCGCCGGTCAAATTCTACGCCGATGCGAGACTAGTGTCTCGCGCGTGGAGAGACGCGGTGGACGACGAAGCGTTCATGCCGTTTGTGAAGTTGAATCGCGCGCTCGCGCTCGGTGGACCAGAGTCAGCTGCCGCCCAAGAATGGTTTGAGAACGAGACAGGAGGTAGGGCAAAACGTACGGGCAATAGCTCGCTTGGCGTGGGGGGGTTGTTGCGGTTCGTCGCTCGGTCGAAACCGTTCAAGTCACGCTTGGACGTCGTCGCACTCGTGAAATGTATTCGGGAAGATGCAGTGTTGAATGTTCAAACTATGGATAAATCGACTCAAGCCTTCGTTATTACTATTGGAGATGTCGCGGCAACGATTGAGAGCGTTGCGGAAATGAAAATCGTGAATCGGTGTGGATGGGCGGCGTTGGCGTTTGCCATGGTGCACGTGGCAGAGAATGAAATCGTCGGTTCGCGGTTGCTTCGAGCCGCGAGACTTGCTTTGCGCACGTCTGCGAGCGATGAGGCAGACTTTGTCGAAGAAGACTTGGTTGAGTTTAGTCATTTAATCACGGGTTATATTCGTTCACTGGGACAGCTAACCACCGCAGTCTTTCAGCCCGGGGACCAATTCCTTCTCGCCACCCTGCGACAACTTAAAGCGAGGATGACAGCCGCCGTTGATTACGCTGATATCGAAGACGAGCGTGACTTGGCGGGAATGCAACCAGGAATGATGGATATGCCCGGTACGGTTGCCGTGCACACGCGTTTAACACGCGAACAAGATGCCATCGTGTCGACAAATCTCCAAGCGCCTCACTATATGGTTGTTCGAGCGTTTGCGGGTAGCGGCAAAACGACGACCCTCATCGAGTACGCGCGACGCAACCCAAGTAAAAAGTTCCTTTATCTCGCGTTTAATAAGGCGATTACATTAGAGGCGAAGGAGCGATTCCCACCGAATACGGACTGCAAAACGTTCCATGGGCTGGCGTATCCGCTCGCACTGTGGTATCAAAAGCAAGGAAAAAAGCTCGCATTTGGCGACCGACTTCGCGCCGATGAGGTTGCACGAGCTCTGAAAATGTCTGCGCAATCGCCAATCGTCGGCCGTGGTCTAGTTACGCTTCAGAATTATTTGGTATCCGACGACGATGATATTTCGTCAAAGCACGTGCCACCGAGCAAGGCGTCTTCAGCGGACATCTTAAATGTCGCGCGCGCGTTATGGACGATGATGAAAGATGTGTCCTCCAATGAAGTTCCACTGACTCACGCCGGCTATATGAAACTTTATTCATTGCAGCGACCACGTTTAGACCTGGATATGAGCAAGAGCAAAACGCGCACAGGGTACGACATCATCCTACTTGATGAAGCCCAGGACATCGCTCCGGTTATGTTTGACATAATTTATAGACAAGATAAGTGCGCTAAAGTTCTTGTTGGTGACTCGCATCAGCAAATCTATAACTTCACAGGGGCAACTAATGTGTTAGACGGCATTTCAAAGCGAGTACCACCGCAGTTTATCACACTTCGGCGGCTTGTGCGTTCATTTCGCTTTGGCCCTTCAATTGCGAACATCGCCAATGCTGCTCTCCGTCTCAAGGAAGAACCAGCACTTCTAATTGGCGCACGTGCACTGGATCTTGAGACGCACGCCGTGTATACATCAAGGTCCAACGAAAGCCTCTTTCAATGTCTTCGTATTGGTGAAAAGCGGCGAGAACAGTTGACAATTTTGGTTCGTTCAAACGCAAGTCTCATTGCAGCGATGGCAAAATTGGTGGGAATTTCGAAAGATATCAAATTGTGCGTTGTCGGTGGCATTGAAGCACTAAAACTTGAGCAAATAGTCGACTTTGTACGCTTGATGAATGGTGAAACGTCAGCAATTCAAGACAAGTACATTCGGCGGTTCATTCCGCACGGCAGCGGCGGCGCGCATTCCGATCCTCATTCACTCAATGATAATCAAGGCAACGCATTGACTAGGATAGCTCTCATCGCAGAAAATCAAGACGATTTTGACATGCTTACTCGCATCAGAATTGCCGAAACGTATGGCAAAAATATTTTTGAAATTGTGGCCCAAATACGAGCGGCGGATGTCGGCGCCAAGAGCGAGCATATGGCAGATTTTGTGCTGTCCACCGCACACAAGTCGAAAGGTTTGGAGTGGGATTCCGTTCTGATCTGGAATGATTTTATCAATATCGACTGTGCGGTGAAATACGGAGATAATTACGTGCTTCGCGAAGAGGGCGTCTTCGGCGACACAACTGTCAAAGACATTGACGTCGATGAAATCAATTTGCTATATGTGGCGGTGACACGAGCGCGCAAGCGAGTCTTTCTAAACAATGCTCTAGCACGTTTGGCGATGGAAGGGGATAACGATTTATCGCCTTTTGTCGTCCGTCACCTCGATGCGAGCGATACAACTGAAACAGAGTGCCACTATTGTGAAGCTTTCGATTTTACGTCGAAGGAGCTTTTATGGCAAGCCAACTCGACTTCAAAGAATAGCTTAGTAGGCGTCAAAATTCCGTGCATGAATCTGCTCTTCACGAACACGCGCGACGTGACGTGCGACGACTCGGGGCTGCTGGCGACGCTTTCGTTAAGCCGCAGGACAACGTTCGCGGAGCATGTTTGCCGAAAATGCCGCGACGGTGCTGACGCATTTCAACCTCTTCCCCTCGCGCACACGCTCGCCGACGAAGCCGGTTACGCTAAGACAAAATAGCGCCATCATTGTCATCAGTAATGAAATCATTTCGTGCTCCGATTCTTCCTTTATGTCTCTCGCGTCGCGGCGCGACAGCTCGTGAAATTTTAAATGATGCACCCTCACACCTCGGCGCGCTTCTCGACGGGCGACGACGTGGTGCGGCACGGCGCGTGACTGAGACACGCGTACTGAGTTGTTCAACACGCTTGTTGGCACTCGAACGCAGTTCCTCCATCGTTTTCGTCGTCGTCGGCGAAGTTTATACGACAGAGTTGAACTTTGTGTCGCGCATCATGTCCGCACGAGGACGCGATAACGAGGTCTCGTCCTCGAAAAGCGCGCGAGCGAGGGACGAAGTGGCAAACGCGTTGCGCGATGCGACGAAATCGCGCACTGCGAACGATGGGCGCGGAAGGCGCAAGAAGTTTGCGGCGGATCGCGGAGAGAAGGCTCCGGCGGCGGAACGCGAGCGAACCATTCCTAAAGGAGAGCCTTGTGATGCGATACCGATGGATTGGACGGTGAAATCATCTGTGCGGTTTACGAGCGATAGTAGCTTTCATTGGTGTTCGTGCTTGGGGGCTGTACCTGTGTCGGAAGGACTGCGCGCGTATAGCGGAGGTTCAGCGACGCAAAGCGATGTCGACGCCGTGCTGTACAACAAGGACGATTTAGCGTCAGCGCAGCGCGCGCTCACGAGAGCGTCGTATTCATGCGCATATCCGGCTGACGTGTTACCGAGTGAAGCGTTGGTGACGATGCGTTCGAGTGAAAGTGGGCGAGCTTGGTTGGAGCGTCGACAGTCGACATGGAGCGATGCGCTCGTAAGTTTGTATGGGTTGCTCCGCGTCCGCCAATGCTATGCGTTTTATGTTATTTACGAGGAAAGAACGATATTGTTTTGCGCTCCGGGTGTCGGTGGTGTTAACGATGGCGGTTATGCGGTGGTGACGAATAGTAATATTAAAATTCGTCGAGCGCTCAACGACGCCGGCGTCGATTTTGTCAGCGCCGACGAAGAGGCGGCTGCTATTGAAAATGCCCAAAAGTTGAAAAAGCAAGTGTGGCGACCAGAGGACGAACAGCGAACATTATTGGATGACTTGGCGGGCGATGAAGTCAGCCGTGCGAATGTTAAACACCCCATGGAATCCGCCGAGGCGACGACGATGCTTGCAAACATGGACAAACCAAGCGGGGCGCGCAGGCGCGCGGCAGACACCATTATCTGTCGAGGCGCCATAGCCGTCAGCGGATTGTTGAATGTCCTCATGGAAGCTTCTGGTGGCGATCTGGGAAGTTCAGATTTCGAAACACGAGATGTGCCCACTTTGCTTTCGCCCGTGCCGTTTGCGCATAGCTCCATGAAACCTCTGACTCTCACCGTGCAGATGAATACGACGACGCGCAAAGAAGCTAAAGATGCGAGCTCATTGTTGTCTCTCGCATCTGGGAATGTCTCGACGAGAAGCGTGTACACGGCGGAAACGCCGCGCAATGAATTTGTACCGCCTTGGGCGTTGGCACGCATGTGCGCCGTGCTCGCCGCCAAGCAAGGCGACATTCGTGTTTTATGTTCCATCGTGCCGCAGACACACGGTTTGAATGTAGGTGTCCTAGCGGCGTATGACATTGCAGAACGAAACGCATCGCACACAGAGGACGTTTTGATTCGAGAATGCGCGTATTACGACGAAGTGGAGACATCTCGAATCATGGCCCCGCCGCCGCTCGGTTCAAGCGCCATTAACAAAATCGAGTACATGGACGGTATGTATTATGTCTAGAGCGCGCGTCTTCATTGCACGCACACTTGTGAATATTATTTCATTAGCCCTTGATCACTATCACAAACCTTGTGACGAGGAATACAAAAATTCTACAAATAAACGCGAAAAGCGCGCGTCTTCGCCCTCCCCGGTGCGTTCACCCCGCCATGACTTCGTCTTCATCATCAACAACTAAATCCTCCTCATCACCATCTATGTCACCAACGTCGCCGCCGCTGCCGCCGCCACTTTTGACTAATTCCGCACGCTGTCGCTCGAGTTCCTTGATTTGGTTTGTCAAACTCTTGCGTTCGTCAGACTTGCCAAAATTTTTCTTCGCAATCTTCGAGCGCTTCGACTTTAGATCGGCGATGCGTTCTCGCAACTCTCGCTTACGCGCGGTAAGATTACTTTGCTTCATGCGTCCACTCGATACGTTAGCGTGGTTGACGTCACCGCCATCATCCGCGACGGCGCCATCCATGACGATGTCCCCAGCCGCCAGCGCACCGCTCACGTGTTTCACCGCCGCCGCATGTTGTTGCCGTCGTTTCTTCTTATCCGCCGCCTTTTTGCGTTTGGTTTTCAGATGCTTCAATTGTGCTTTCGTCCGCGCAACCTTCATCGCGTCGTCGTCGTCGTCGTCGTCGTCGTCGTCGTCGTGTGTGTGTTGTGAGGCTCCCGCGGCGCGTGAACAGTTTTGGTCTGTTACAATTAGAACAATTGCGAGTGACAACCCGAGCTATGGCTAGAATTTTGTGTGATTTATACATGGATGCCGATGATTGAGACATATACATCAGTCTTCAATCTCGGACACGAGCTTGGTTTTGAACGTGTCCACCGGGTAGACTTGCCCGTGCTCTTCGCGCGCGCACGAGGCGTCGCTCGTCAATTTTCGATAATGGTCGTAAATGGCCATGGTGCTCATGATGTTTTCTTCAGAAGGGCACGAACATTCGATCGGTTTCTGTGGTGATCCCATGTTTGCGGTGTTTGGAATGTGGTAGTCGATGAAGTGCATGTATCCTTTGGTGTATTCGTTGATCGCACGCTTTGAGCCGCCAAACATGTTGGCTATGACGGAGATGCGATGAATGTCGTCGCACGTCCCGAACGCCGGTCGCGGCTTGGCCAACGCGGCGACATCCTTGCCTACGACTGGAGAGTCCAAGTACGAGTCGTCGTCGTCGTTGTCGTCGTCGACATCAGTGTCTTCGGCATTCGTTGTGGCGTTCGCAGCCACGGAACCTTGAAACTCGTTGCGGTAGCAATTTAACATCATCTTGTCCTCTGACGCCTCGCGATGCAACGTTTCGTGCAGCCACTTAAACGGCGGAAACCCGACGCGCTCGCGATAATATTCCGGAGCACCAATGCTCATGCAAAAGCTATACGCGGTGTGATCAGGGCACTGCAACAAACCAATATCGGCATCGAGCCAAAAATATCGCTTGGATCGTAAATCCTTAAACGACTCTGAGCCTTCAATTTCGTTGGCCATTTCGTTGACGAGCGGCACCTTATTAATCCACACGCGTTTAAACTGCTCAACCCCACACTCCGTCATGTTAGTATACGTCAAATGCTCACGAGGTTTCACCACACACCTCGCAGCACCTCGACCAAATTGATTCGGAACCGATTCACCGCGTATAACACGCCCGCGCGCGTACGCCGACATCGCATCCTCGCACGCCCCCGCCGAGTCCCGCATGAATACGACATTCATGCCAAACACCCCAGCCGCGCAACTCGTCCTACCAATCCCTAATAAATAATACTCCAACGCATGATGCTGTTTCTCACTCGGCGGTGACGCCCAGAACCCATCAATCCACGTGATATCACGTAATTTCGCCAACGCTTGCGCAGAAAACGCGCGCGCGTGCGCCTCGAGCTCGTCGGCAAACACGTGACACGGCGCTAAATCAATCTCATACCCCAACGACGACGTCATCGTCATCTCTCGCCAGTGCGTGTGCGGCACCGCACTGGGGGTGCCGAGCGACGCTACATCGCGTCTCGACGACGACGACGACGACGCAAAGACGACGACCGCGACCGCGAGCGCGATCGACGCCACCCAGAGCGCCATCGCCATGGCTTTCACTCGCGACGTCGACGTCGACGACGACGACGACGACGGCGACGCATCGGCGTCGTCGGACATCGAACGCGATGGCGGCGGCATGAGTAAGGCGTGGTGTTCGCCGACGGCGCCCGTCGACGGCGGCATCGCGGCGCGCATTGACGCACGACATGGGTGTTCACGAGTGAATGGTTTCTAAACCCTACGCCGTTCCGGAGCGTTCCGGGCGCGCCGCGCCGACGTCATACGCGCGCGCATGCGCCTCGCGCACGCGTCGAGCGCGATGAACGCGAGCGATGAACGCGCTGAGTTGCTCGGTGACGCACGATCGCACGATCGCGCGCCGTCGTGGGTGTGGAAAGTTGCGATCGGGGTGGCGTGTGCGCTCGCGGTGATGTATGGTGTTGGCGCATCGTCACGGGCGTCGAGCGCGTCGACGTCGATGACGAGCGAGAGATCGACGTCCAGGGCGGCGTTTGGGAAGTCGTTTAAGTGTGCGGTGTTGTTTAAGCCCGAGTTTGCTGGGTTTCGTATATGTAATTCGCAATGGAGCAACGCTGGAGACTTGCTCGGCGAGCCAATCGTGCGAGAGATGTTGGAGCGGCGATTTGAGTGCGACGCGTATGCGTTTATTACGCATCGCATGAAGAGTAAAGGATCGAATTGTTTGTGGAGCGTGGGGAGTGTGATGCAATTCGTGCGTAGCGGGGATGTGGTTTGGGGATTGGGGGTGTGGCACGCGGAGGAGTACGCGCAGGCGCGTTTGGGGACGCCGCTCGATTTTGAAGTGCGAGGCGTACGCGGGCCTGAAACCGCGCGTTTGCTCGATGAGGTGCACGGCGCCACTGTGCCGTCGATTGGTGATCCTGGATTTTTAGTTAGCGAGTTTTTCCCGGAAATCAAAGCCACGGCGGAGCATAAATGTTTGATTAGGCACGTCTCTGGGGACAAAACCGTCGCCCCCAAGGGCGTGAAGAGCTTCACGCCCGGCGACTTTGGATCGAATTGGCGCTTGTTTGTCGAGGAGGTCGCGCGATGCTCGCACGTGTATTCGAGTTCTTTACACGGCTTAATCGTCGCCGACTCGTTCGGCATCCCAGCTCGATGGTTCTTCCCCAAAGATCAAGAAGTCGTCGCGGCGCAGAGTGACTTCAAATACCGCGACTGGCTCGAAATGAGCGGACGCTCGGAAGCATTTCTTCGACCGCGTCACAACATTGACGCCATGCTCGATGAGTCCTCCTACGCACGGCCATTATCACAAGATAAACGTCTCGAGATCATCAACAAGCTCGTGACATCGTTCCCATTCGACATGTTCACCACCGTCGAAGTCGGTTCGGGCGACTGAAGCCGCATTCGGCCGCCGACTGCGTCTGGCGAATCCACTCGTTTCAGTCGCTCCGTCGCTCGCCTCCGTCGCTTGCCGCCTTTCGCATTGTCTCGCGTTGTTCATCGCGTACGCTACGAGTACGCGTCATATTTAGTCACACACTATACACCATGCACCATGTAATTATCCACTTTGTCGAAACTCGCGTCCCGAGCGCGTCGCGCGCGTGTGGATAAGAACCCAAGATGCCCATGACCGATCGTCACTTCTCGACTTTTCGGTGCGTCCGCGCGCGCGTGCGTCGTCGCGTACACGTATGATGATGTGTTGACGGCATCTTCATTGTCGTCGTCCTCCTCCTCATCGTCGTCGTCGTCGTCGTCGTCGTCGTCGTCGTCGTCGTCGTCGGTCGCGTGGTTGTGGATAAAGTCATCGCGCGATCGGGACTTGGCGTGATCGTCGTTCGCCCGCGCGTCTTGGCGTCGCATCGCGCCGTGCATGACGCGCATAATACTGACGCGCGTGTCTTCTTCGTCTCTCGCGTTCGCGTCGTCGCAGAGGACCAACACGCGCTTAACCTAAGCCCTTACATTCATCATGTCTGCGTTTGCAGCCAAGGCGCCGACCCGGGCGTTGACGAAAACCGTCGCTTCGCGTCGCGCGGCGAAGAGCGTCAAGGCGACGCGAGGCGTTGTGGCCAAGGCTGGTGGTCTCGGTACGCCTTTCACGACGTGGATTCTTCAACAAGAAATGGAGGAGAACATTGATGGTGAATTGGCTGTCGTGTTGTCGTCCATTTCCTTGGCGTGCAAGCAAATCGCGAGCTTGGTGCAACGCGCCGGGATTGCCGGTATGACTGGTTTGGCGGGTGAGACTAACGTTCAAGGTGAAGACCAAAAGAAGCTTGATGTGATCTCTAACGATGTTTTCTGCGACGTCTTGCGCCAAACTGGCCGTACGGGTGTTATTGCGTCTGAAGAAGAGGATGTCCCGGTTGCGGTTGAGGAAACCTTTGGCGGCAACTACGTCGTTGTTTTTGACCCGCTCGATGGTTCTTCCAACATCGATGCCGCTGTGTCCACTGGTTCTATCTGGGGTATCTACGAGTCTGACTCCACGTGCATCCCGGATTTCAGCTCTGAAGATGCGGCCAAGATTGAAGAAAAGTGCGTCATGAACGTGTGCCAACCGGGTAACAACTTGTTGTGCGCTGGCTACTGCATGTACTCTTCGTCCACCATCTTGGTGTTGACCATCGGCCAAGGCGTGTATGGTTTCACCCTTGACCCGACGGTTGGTGAATTCATCATGTCCCACGAAAAGATCCAAGTCCCGAAGAGTGGTAAGATTTACTCGTTCAATGAAGGTAACTACGCCATGTGGACCGATGGCTTGAAGAAGTACATGGACTCCCTCAAGACTGGCGGTAAGGACGGCGGCAAGCCGTACAGCGCCCGTTACATTGGTTCTCTCGTTGGTGATTTCCACAGAACCATCTTGTACGGTGGTATCTACGGTTACCCGGGTGACGCCAAGAACCCGAACGGTAAGCTCCGCTTGTTGTACGAGTGCGCGCCGATGTCTTTCATCGCCGAACAAGCTGGCGGTGCGGGCTCTGACGGTAAGGGCCGCATCCTTGACATCATGCCCGACAAGGTTCACCAACGCGTGCCGTTCTTCACCGGCTCCGTCGGTGAAGTCGAATACCTTGAGTCGTTCATGTAAGTCTTTGAGAGGACGCGAGAAGGATTTTCCGCTAGTCGAACGTGATAACAATATTATTTTTTGAATATCCACGTTAAAACATTGATATTGAAGACGACCTCTGTAACGATCTCCGAACGCGCGCGCAAACCAAGTAGCGGCGACGATTAAACACACGTTATGATTGATTTAATACAAATATTAATTCTTCGCTATGGTAGTGGCGCGCTTGATGGCTCGCTTGATGGCGTCGCGGTCCAAAGACGTAACGACGTGAATTTCTTGCACCGCACGGCCCGCGCGCGCAAGTAAGTTGTAACCATCCTCCACGAAAACATTCGTGAGCCAAAGCTCCAAGTCTTGGCTCACCACGCGTTGTTCCATGGCTTGGCGTCCCGGAATGACGGCTTCGATGCCCTCCTCCTTTAACAGCGAGCTACAGATATCCGGTAAGCCTGGCAAAGGGATTTCGCTTAAATCATCCTCATCCATGCTCGGTTCGGGCATCGTCACAGGCATGATTGTCTCAAGTGTTTCCATTAACGGATCTGCTTGCGTTTGCTTGATGCTGAAGTTGATGCGGCCAGTGTCAGAGTTGACTTCTAACACCTTGACGGATTCGCGTTGCCCAACCCGCACGGCGTCTCTCGGGTGGCTAATTCTATTCCAAGAGATCTCCGAGATGTGCACCAAACCCTCAAGACCAGACGCAGGGCCTTGTCCATCAACAACCTCGACGAATGCCCCAAAATCACTCAAAGAAGTCACAACAACCTCCACGCGCGTGCCGATCGGTAACTTTTCCTTTGCCCCTTCTTGCAACAACGCCCGTTCGCTCACAACGATTTTTTTCGGCGTCACATCCATCAACTTCACATCAATCAATTTACCAATCTGAGCCTCCAAGATCTTCGTCTCGTCCATCTCCTGCGCGTTCCCTTGCGCATTCAAATCACCCTTTAATCGACTCGAACGCATCTGACTCTTGGGTAAAAACGCGCGAAACTTGCCCTTTTGCGCCCTGAGCACCAAACCACCGCGGTTCACGACTTCAACCTTCCCCGTCAGCGTCCCTCCGCTCGCCATAATGGCATCCAACGCCTTCTTAATCTCCCCTTCGCGCGCCGCGCTGTCCTCCTTCTTCTTCTCATCCGCACCGTCGCCATCCGACGCGCCGACCCCAGCCATCACCACCGTCAGCCTCGTCCGCGCTCCAACGCGTCGCGCACACCGCCTCAGCGCGCCGCCATCGCCGCGCGCCACCGCGCTCGAGCGCACCATCGTCATCGTCATCGTCCTCGCCGCGCCGTCCATCGTCGTCGTCGTCGTCGCGCTGCGTCCGTGAAAACGCGTCGCGATGTGGCGCACACGCGTGACGTCATCATCGCTTGCTTTCCTCGCGAAGCGCGACATTTGGAGGCGCGGCGTCGCGTCGCGCGGCGCATGGCGCCCAGCGTGGCGACCGAGGTGGTGAAATCGGCGAATTCTATCGCGGCGTTGCGCGCGATTGAATCCGCACGCGGCGAGGAGGCGTTGTTTATCGACCCATGGGCGGAGGCGTTGAGCGGTCGCATCGGTGTCGGTGGGACGACTGGGACGGCGGCGGTGGCGTCCGGTGCGACGTCGTCGTCGTCGGCGGCGATCGCGAGCGGTGGTAAGGGGAGAGGGGATAAAGGCCGGATCGCCATACGCACGAAATTCTTCGATGACGCCGTGGTGGAGGCGTTGAGGCGAGCGCACGAGGCGGAGCCGTCGCGCGAAAAGCGCGTCGTCTTCTTAGGGGCGGGTTTTGACACGCGCGCGTGGCGTCTTCGCGCGCCGAGCGATGCGTGTAAAGCGCTGACGACCGTGTTTGAAGTGGATGTCGAGAGCGTGTTGCGGGAAAAGCGCGAAAAGATGGGTGATCCACCGCTTTCGCTGTGTCGCGGGCGAGCCGAGGCGTACGCAGACATCGAACGAGACGATTGGTTGGCAAAACTCGAGCGCGTCGGGTTCACGTCGGGTGATGCTCATGTGATTTGGGTGTTCGAAGGGTTGCTCTATTATCTTGCGCCGCGCGTGGTGCGACGCGTAATCGCCACTGCGGCCAAAGTCTCCACGCCAGGCGGCTCGACGCTCATCGCGTCCGTCGTCAATCGAGCGAGCGTCCGACGCGCGAAATCCGCCCCTTGGCGTACGAAATTCCGCCGCGCGTTCAAACTCGAACCAACACCAGCAAAGGCGCAATGGAAATCATGGTGCGATGCGCCGGAATCGTACTTTCTCCCATGGCGAACGCAAACCGCCGCTCAACTCGGCGACCCAAACTGCTCGTTCGGCCGATGGTCAGGCGACGCGCCGCCCGCGCGCGCATCCCCGCGCGCACGAGACCCGATCCCGCGCACGTACTACGTCATCGCGCACTTATAATTAAGTCTTGTTTTAGCGCGGCACCGTTCGCGGTTGTAAAATCATGTATGTTTACGCATCATTAAGACGACGGCTGGAGTCCAGTCACTGGACGCAAATTGCGCCTTGTCAACACCCTCGATCGACGGCTGCGGCATTCTTCGGCGCACCGTACGCCGTCGTCGCCTCGCTCACGCCGTCTCACGCACAGCACGCGTAAAGCACACAATGGTACGTTCGATATGCGCGTCGATGCGCGCGTCGTCGGCGTCCACACGCGTGGCGCCGGCGTCGATGATGGATCGCGATCGATGGCGCGGGTGCTGGAATATTTTGAGGTTTCTAACGCGCGCACGCACGGTTTCGATCGCACACACAGGCGAGCGCACGAATGATGGCGGCCAAGTCGCGTAAGTTCCACGGGAACATTCACAAGCGCGGCGCGGTGGATATCTCTGCGTCTTTGGGGAAGAAGAATGGGTTCGCCGTAGGGCCGGTGATGCTAGGATTTTTCATCTTTGTCGTCATCGGGAGCTCGTTGCTGCAGATTATTCGCACGGCGTCGATTGGCGGGCCGGATATGGCGTAGTAAATGTACCATAGGTGGTTGACGCCTATTCTCTGTAATATACATACATGCAACGTTATCATACAATCATACAACTCGCGCCGCTGGCTACCGGTAGCTATTCGTTAATAATCGCGTTCTACACGCGACGCGACTGCGCTGGTGCGGCATCTTCATCGGTGATGGTGTGCGTGCGAATGTTTGCAAACTCGATACCGCGACTGCCGTTGACGGATTGATAGACTGGGGCGAAATCTTCATCATCAACATCACCGTTTCTCAAGACGCGTTGAATGTCTCGAAATGTCTTTCTACGCGTCTCGGGAATATAAAAGTACACGAAAATAGTCGCCGCCACGCACCACAGGGCGTTGAACGCAAACGTACCAGCGTGAAAAGCGTTCAACATCGGCGCAAATATCAAGTCCGAGATGAATCCGGCGAAGAAGAGCGTGGCGGTGACGAGCGCCGCTGCGGCGGATTTCACCCTCATGGAAAAGAATTCGCTCACCAGGACCCAAAACACGCTCGCTGAGCTACATGAAAATGCAAATATGAAAGTGCACAAACCAATAAGAGTTAATGGAACGCTCCTCATACCAAAGCCTAAACCAGCGATGGACAATCCAAACGCCGAAAACGCGTTCCCATACAAGAGCAGCGGCCGACGTCCAAATGAATCGACGAGGTGAATTGATATCAACACCCCTAGCGTCTTGAAAGCCACGATCAAACCGGAATAAATGTTCTCCATGGCGATGCCAGACGAATTTGTCGTCGTCGTCGTCGTCGTGGAAATTTGATTCAGAATCCGCGAAGAGTAGTTGATAATCGACGTCGACGCCGACATTTGGTTGAACCACGCCAGACAAAGAATTAAATTCACGGCGCGTCTCTCCTCACCATCCATCGCTTCACACCATCCGCCGTGCGTGGCATCTACGAGAGCTTGCCAGAAACTCACATTTCGTTCGCTCGAGGACGTGGCGTGCTGCTCTTCGTTTTCGATAGTCGAGACGAGCGTCTCGATGTTATTGTCTGGCTCTTCGAGCGCTCGTAAACTTTCCTTCGCGCGCTCGCTATCGCCCGCGCGCACGCACCATCTTGGGCTTTCCGGACACGTCATGAATCCCACGACGCACCAAAAGCCAATCACGAGCGGTGAGCCTAGAACAAATCGGTACGTCTCGCTTGGTTCAAACCAAGTACTCACGTTGGCTAAAATCATCCCCATACACACCGATAACTCGTAGCACGCCACGACGCGACCGCGGTTGAGATCATCCGCAATCTCACCGCAATACGCTGGAACGATCACCGCGAGCGCGCCGACGCCGACGCCGACCACGGCGCGCCCAAACGCCAGCCCGACTTGAGACGCATCCGCGCTCAACGCGCACAACAACGACCCGAACGGCAGAGTACACGCGCTCAACACCGCCGCACTTCGCACTCGTCCAAAGCATCGCATCGCCGCCGCGCCCACGAACGCGCCAATCACCGCACCGCCCTTCGCGGCGCTCACGACGAAGCCTTTTTCAATGCCATCCAACGCAAGCGTCGTCGCGAGCGTGGGCAATAACCCCCCGACGAGCGCCAGATCGTACCCGAACGCGACGCCACCGAACAGGGCGAATCGATACCCGAACCGCGCGCGCGCCGACATCGCGCACTGGCGCGGCGCGGACGGCGTGTTTTGACGTCTACACATTTGGCATACTGTTACAACTTTCAATAATCTAATTCCTACGGCAACGCGCCTCCGAGCTCGACCATGTCACACTCCAGCGCACTCAGAGGCCTGAACACTCTCTTGGCCACGTCTTCGGGCACGCGCGGGTGCGTGATGGCGCGTACAGCGCGCGTTCGCGACGTCATCCACGATTGCACGAGCGTCGCTGCTGCTGCTGATGATTTCGTCGATTCGGCGCTCGCGCGCGCGGCGAGGATGCGCGCCACCGCCTCGGCGGCGTCGACGGGACGCATGGATGATATTCGCACGCCTTCGGGGGTGATGCGCGGCGGGAACGCCAGGCGCGCCAGTGCGCGAGTCGCGCGCATGGATGATTGATGTGCAAAGTCGCGGCGCACAGTGACGGCACTCGACGTCGCGCGGCGCGGTCGACGACGGCGCGCATGGCGACGACGACGCCGACGACGATGACGACGATGACGACGATGACGACACAGGCGCTGGCGCGGTCGGCGCCGGGGCGGCGTGTGCGCGCGCGCGCGGTGGTGGCTCGCGCCTCGACGTCGACGTCGACGTTTTTAGCACAGACGCTGGCGTTGTCGCCGCCCATCGGCGGCGTCGGCGGCGCATCGCGCGCGCGGCGCGGTCGCGTGGCGCAGTCGCGCGTCGTTCGCACGCGACGCGTCGTTCGCGCGCGCGCCGGGCGGGACAACGACGGGAGGGACCCACGATTGATTACGCGACGGGAAAAGGTGAAGAATAGAGAAAACGCGCAGACGTGGCTCATCGTGGGCTCGATCGCGCTCGTCATGACTTCAATCGTGGCGGTGGTGTATGAAAATGCGAGCGATGGGTTTTTATACGGCGTGGACTCGATTGAGAGCTACGCCGATGGTGGCGGGGATTTTGATTTTACCGGCGAGGAGAGCGCGTTCAACTTGAGCACCGTGGCGGGTGGCGCTTTGTGGGCTGTGGCGTTGTATTTCGCGTCGCCGGTGTCGGTATTATTGTTATTTTTAGGCCGCACCGATAGCGAGCGACCGTCGGATTGGGTGCTGAAGAAGGCGACTGGCGTTAACAAGATGGAGGATGCGAGCGTCGGCGCGCAAGTCGCCGTCGCGACTTGGTTTGCCGTCTGCGGCGTCGCTATCGCTGTCTTGGGTGAAAGCGCATTTGGGGGTGACAGCACGTGGGGCATTAGTGCTGGTGTGGGATTTTTAACCATCGCAGGTGTGAGCGAACTCGGTCGCCCGAAGCGTATTGACGCCGCGACGTTGAGCAAATTGGAAGCGCAATACGACGATTTTTGCATATTTGCCAGCACTCGGCTTTCTCGCAGCGCCGGCGGACGCGTGCATCAAACTGAAATATCAAAAGCCTTCCGTTCGGCGTATCCAGCATACACCGAAGACGTGTTGGATGAGATGGAACTCCGTTCGCTCATCGCAAACTTTGCGCCGAGCTCTGAACGCTCGCCGCGCGGCTACTACAAAAATCTTTCCCTCATTCAAACCAATCGCACATCGGTCAAAGATCTCGGGCTTTGATCTCGGGTCGGGCTTTGATATCACTTCTTTCTAGCGCTTGCATCTTCTTGTACAATCATATTTATCCCTCGTTGCCAGCAACTGCTACATTCGCGCGCACTCGAGCACTCGCGTCCTCACACACCGCAGCGTCGCCCACATGTATGGGCGCCACGACGACCGTCGCGACTACGGCGGCGACCGCCGCGAGCGCTACGACGACGACCGTCGCGATTACGGCGGCGACCGTCGCGATTCGCGCCGCCGCGACTCGCGTTCGCCGCCGCGACGCGGCCATGGAGGCTACCGCGGCGGCGGTCGCGGCGGCGATCGCGGTGGACCTCGAAAGGCATTTCGAAGCGAACGCGAGCGATCCATGAGCCCTGGGGCGTGGGAGAGGAAGCCCAGGAAGCGTGCAACGTTGTTCGATGTGTTACCGGAAGGAGGTGCGTGATGCGCGACGCTAGTTTGTGTGTCCCGTGATTCGCGCGTAGGATCCTCGAGAGCAAAACGAATGCGACCGCGGTGACTGACGACGATGACTTGTGTCTCGTGCGCGCATAGTCGACCCGAACAATTTACCACCCGCCGGAGCGTTCGCACCGCCGCCGGGTATGGGGTATGGCGCGGTTCCGGGCGTCGCCATTCCGATGACGATGCAAGCGACGCGCCATGCGCGCAGAATTTATGTCGGAGGCGTGCCTTTACAGACCAACGAGGCGCAACTCGCGACGTTCTTTAACAATGCGTTGATTGCGATTAATGGCACCAACGCTGAAGAGGGTGCGCCGGTGGTGAATGTGTACATCAATCAAGAAAAGAAGTTTTCCTTCGTGGAATTTCGAAGCGTAGAGGAGGCGTCAAACGCATTGGCGTTGGATGGTGTCATAATCGATGGCGCGCAAGTGAGAATTCGGCGACCGAATGATTACAACTCACAATTAGCGATTGGCTTAGGGCCGTCGACGCCAAATCCCAACTTGGATTTAGCGGCTATTGGATTGGATCAAAACGCGCTCGGCACGACGACGTCGGCGAACATTTTACAGGAACACGAAGATCGCATCTTCATCGGCGGATTACCGTACTTTTTGGACGAAGCGCAAGTGCGCGAGTTACTTGAAGCGTTCGGTCCGATTGCTAAATTCGATTTAGTGCGCGACAAGGAGAATGGGAACAGTAAAGGGTACGGTTTTGTCGTCTACCAAGACGTTTCCGTGACGGATATCGCGTGTCAAGGCTTGAATGGTATGCAAATGGGCGATAAAACACTCACCGTACGTCGCGCCGAGGATAAGAGCGCGCCCGGTCCGATGATGAATGTTCCACCGCCGCCGCCAGCTATCGCACCGCCGTCCGCGAACCCGCCGTCGATGGTGGTTTCTTTTGACCAAATGGGTGTCACCGCCGAAGAGTTGGCTGATGACGAAGAATATGAAAATATCATGGAGGACATGCAAGAAGAGTGCGGCAAATACGGAAAAATCGTAGCGGTAGTAATCCCTCGACCTAGTAAAGATGGCTCGGATGTGCCTGGGATGGGCAAGGTGTTTGTACAGTACGCATCCGTCGACGGCGCCATGGCGGCGAGAACCGCGCTGAATGGGCGAAAGTTTGGTGGGTCAACCGTCATTGCTGACTTCTTAGACGAAGCCGACTTTCACGCGAGAAAGTTTTAGGAAACATAGACTACTTCTATTAATAACAACTCACAAGCTAACACAAGAATCGCCAGTACAGGTAGATGATACTCCAACCGATGAAACCGGCGCCGGCGAGCGACGCGATGGACAAAACAAAAGCCCAAGCTATGGTCCACAGCGCCGTCGCTCGATCAAGTCGCGTGCGGCGACTCTTGCGCTTTAATTTCACCGTTCCACTTCGCGTACCGCGTGCGCGGGAGCTACCTTTACCGCTTTTAATGATCATCGTACCCTGTTCAGGGGCGCCATCGACGTCGTCTATGGTTTGCGACGCGTCAAACGTTGAATCTTCTAAATCGAGTGTCATGTCGATCGGTGAGGGGTAACTCGAGCCTTCTTGCACGCGAGGAATCGCGATCGTTGGATCGCCACTCAACGTGTTCCAGGCTCCCTTCGCCGTGCGCTCGAGCACGCGTATTTCGCTTCGCTCGAGCGTGGATTTCGCCGCGGCGAAGATGCTTCCAGCTAAAATGAGCGACGCCGCGATGGCGTCTCGTGCGAGCACAGCGCCTCCTAAACCAGCAGACATGACCACGCCGGCAAAAATAGGCTGTAATGATCCATAACACGCCGTGACAACGGGTGTAGTGAACGTCTCCGCACGTGTCGTGAGCGTATATGCCGCTGAGGCTAAAATGCCAACGCCGGCGACGGCGACCCACGCGCCTCCAGCGGTGACGAGCGAAATTGATGCGTGGGCTGTGAGATGATCACTCAAGACGTGTGGAATGGCAATCGCAATGCTCATCAATGCACCGATTGTTTGCGACACCACGGCCACGGTGATTGGGTTATATTCGCGCAAAATGGGCTGCTGAAACGCGAGATAGGCCGCGAAAATCGCACTTCGTAACAAGAGCAAGATATTCCCTTGGCTCAACCACATGCGCGCCGGGTCGAGCAATAAAATCGCGCCGAGCACGCTCACCGCAATAGCCGCAAACTTTCCAACGCTAGGCTTTTCTATGCCCTGAAATACCGCAATCGTACACGAATACACGGGTACGAGCTGTCCCAACACCACGGCGTTGCCGAGCGACACGCTCTTCAACCCGTACGCCAAACAAATCTGTGCCAAGCACACGCACGCGCCGAGTAAAATCACTAACCACGACGTAAACAATGCGTTTCGTTTCTTCACGTTTCTCAACTCACGCATGGTGTCGCCACTCGTGCGAGCGAGTAAGTAAATAAACGGCAGCGACATCGCGCCCCTCGCGAGCGTAAACTGCGGCGCGCTAAAGTAATTCAACGACTGCGAACTCAAACACATCGCGCCTACGAAACACGCTTGAGCAGCGATGAGTTGTACCGCGCACTGTGACGCTCGTCGAACATCATCCCGAACCTTTTGTCGCATCTCATCCAACTCGTCGGGAAACGACGCCGAGAGCTCATTCAAGAAGACTTGAATTTCAGCTCGATTCTTCCACCGCACGCGCGGCTGCGCATCCATCGACCCCGGCCCAGGACCGGCGATGGCATCATTGTCATCATCATAACTCGCACTCGAGTCGTTCATCGCGCGCGCGACGTCACCGCGTGCGCGTCCACGCTGCGTTTCGCGCGTCAGCGTACACGATCGATAACGCTCAACATCGCGACCGCCGACGCGCGCGGCGCGCTGCACGTCTCTCGCGCGTCGCGTCGACGTCGACGTCACCGCTCGCGATGGCGTCGCCGTCGCGCGCGTCATCGTCGGTGACGTCGTCGTCGTCGTCGTCGTCGTCGTCGTCGTCGAGCGCTATTGTAAAGATGTCGTCACTTTAACGCTCGCATATCATCATGATGCCGACGACGACACCATCGCGCGCGGCGCCGCCATCCGCGCGCACCGCGGGCGCGCGCGCGCGATGTCGTCGCGCGCCATCGCACGCGCGACGCGCGGCGGGCGCGGTGCCGCCGACGCCGGACGGTCCGAAGCCGCCGAGCCATGAGATTTTAGGCGTGTACATCACCGCGAATGCGGCGGATATCCGCGCCGCGCCCGTGGATTCGCGCACGGGCGCGTTCGTCAAGGCTGGCGCGTCGACCAAGTTGCAAGCGAACGCCACGGCGGACGATGTGGCGACGGCGGTGAAGAGTTTATGCGAGAGTTTGGAGTGGCGCGGTCGCGTCGGGGTGAGCTTATCCGGGATGATAACGCGCGTCGAGGGCGAGCTCGCGAAAGCGGGCGCGATGAGCCGAGACGAGGTTGAACGTAAGGTACACGCCGCCACGGGGCTGGACGTGGCGGTGATGAGCGGCGCCGAGGCGTGTGGGTTTGCGGAATTGAAGTTTGGAGGAGGCGTGGACGTCGCGAGCGGGTTGGTGATGTTTTGCATGGTCGGCGGGAGATTTAGCACGAGTTTGTACGATGACGGGGTGATTGTGAAGAATTTCGCCGGGGAAAAGGTCGTGGATTCTTGGTCAGATGGAGAACGATTGGCACCGATTCCAGAGGCGGGCACGGCGAGCGATACCGAGGAGGCGTGGGCGGCGTACGCGGCGCGCGTGGACAAGTACATTTTGGAGCTCGAGGCGAAATATACGCCGAATGCGATCGTACTGGGTGGTAAAGCTGGGCAGGCGTCGGATAAGATATTGCCTCGTTTGACGTGCAAGACAAGCGTGGTACCGGGAACGTTGGGATTTGTTGCGGGCGTCAAGGGCGCGGCGGCGCTCGGCGTGCAGCTGCTCGACGTTAAAGCGACGTTGCTTCAAGTGCGCAACGCTATTGGCAAACAATCGGGAGTGAGCCCACAGTCGTTGACTGATGAGCAACTGCAGAAGGTATTCAATAAATTCGACACATCTGGGGATGGATTACTGGAGATTAACGAGCTCGCGGCGGCGACCAAGGCGCTCGGAGTGAAAGCGCTCGACGTGCAAGGATTGATGAACGAACTCGATTCGGATAACAATGGTGTCGTTTCGTTTGAAGAGTGGCGTAGTTGGTGGAAGAAGAATGTGAATGTTGATACAGTGACGCACATTGTTTCACAAGAGGAGTGGCACGAAGTCATGGAGACGGAGGGTGATAGGTTGATTTGTCTCGAAGTCGGTTTTACGTTCTGTCGTCCATGCAAGGCGTTTACAAAAAAATTCAACCAAATAGCCGAAGATTTTCCCACCGTGCGCTTTATTACTGTGTACGGAAACGAAAACGGCTCAACCACGGTGCTCGCACGTGACGAACTCGGGGTGAAATCTACGCCATCATTTTATTTGTTCCGCGACTCGCAAAAAGTTCACTTTCATAGCGGCGCGAAAGAGGAGAGACTTCGAAATGCGCTCAATCGCCACTTGCGGGACGATGAATGGCCCGCGAGCGCAGGAGAGCGCCCGCCGAAACTCACCGAAGAGGAAGAAGCGGCTTTGCAATCCGCCGCAACTGCTTAAAATCATTGATGTTACATATTTGTAATCTGGACTGCTAAACGCGCGTCGTATTTTCTATGTTGACGTACCCGCATCCTTCTTCTTGTAGAACGATTGCTTAGCCGTATCAACGCCCTCATGCTCAACACGCACGGGCTCTTCCACGCTCCCTTGCTTGCGTAATCTCGTGGTGACGTCGGAAACCGCGCTCGCGGCTGCCGCCGCCGCCGCTTCGGCTGCGGCGGAGAATGAAAACGACCTCAAATCACCGACAAGCTTTGAGGCTCTGTCGGTGACTTGTCCGGTGACGCTTTTCGACTCGATGACTATTCTACGAGGCGACTGTGCTTCGTCTAATGGCGATGATCCTGCACCACCGCTCGGTGGCGGTGGACGTAAATTCACCCCAACCATGTCTTCGTCACGAATGCCAAGCGCCTCCTTTCTGGCTTGTGCGATGCGCTCCGCCATTTCTTCATCAACCCCATGGATGGGCTTTTTATCTTGCGGTTCGTTCAATATAGCACCCTTGCTCTGATCAGCCCGCGCGCGTAAACCATAGAGTGTGTACGCCTTGCCGCTAGAAGCGCCGCCTTCTTCGTCTTCATCTTCGTCTTGAGTGAAAAAGTCATCCAAGTCGTTCGGCGATACGCCGGACGCCATATTCGCCGATACATCCAGCGTCGACGCAATTCCAGCTAGAGTTTGTTCCTCCATCGATGCCGATGCCGATTCGCGCGATTTCTTCTTGGCCAAGCTCGCGAGCTTTCGTTTCAACTCTTGCTCGGCGGCGATTTCCTCCGTCGTACGCGAGCTCACTTGATTTGACATGGCGTCACTCGCGAGCAAATCTTGAAGCTGTCGAACATGCGCGAGTTCGTCTTTGAATCTAGCCTCAGCTTCGAGCTCGGCGCGTTCGGCGTCATCGCGTCGTCTATATAACGCATCCAGCTGCGCGCCAATTTCGGCTTCGAGTAACATTTCTTCAACTTCGCCCATCATAGCAATCGTCTTATTCAGCGATTCGCTGTACTCCCAAACCTTGCTCGTCATCCCAGACACTTCGGATAACTCTCGTTCCAACGCCGTCCACTGACCTTCGTGTTTGGCGATCCTCGCGTCGAGTTCTGCGCTCGAACGCAACGCCAACTGGGCTCGACTCTCCACGTGCGCGTGACGCACGTCCCAACCCTCCATCGCCTTCTCCACCTCATACACGTACGCCCCAACGCCCGAATCTACACGAGTATCCTTCTGTTCACATTTTCGTCGCGCACACGAACGCAGACGTCATCGTCAGTACGCAACGCTCTCTCTCGCGCGCCTACGCGCTCCAAACTCGCAACACCAAATCATCGCAAAACAATCGTTTCAAGTCGCCGCACGACGCACGATCACGCACCTCTTCCGCGCGCTGTCGACGCAATAAAGCATCAAGCGCCTCACTCGTCACCCCACTGCGCTCAGCGAACGCGCTCGCGCGCGCCGTGATCTCGCGCGCAGCTTCCAAGCCAGTCTCTAATCCTCCTCGAACATCCTGCGCAAACGACGACAGCGTTTCGTGCGACACCATGGACGTCGCGGTGTCGTACACATCGGCAAAGAACGACCCTGCGGCGGTGCTCGCCGCGTGCGCGCCCGCGTGCGACGACGTCGGTGGCGTCGTCATCGGATTCGCGTACCACACAGTGACGCCAGTTGGCGCCTCGTCGCATCGAATTACAGCCAATCATGTCGCTCGCATCGCTCACGGTGAACGCAATCGCGTCTCGTCTCGCGTCGCCGTCGTCGTCCTCCGCGTCGCCGTCGTCGTCCTCCGCGCGCGGCGGCAGGCGTGCCCTCGCTGTGCGCTGCGCCGCGTCCAAGCACACGTTCGTGCGCGTCAAGGTTGATGAGTCAGCGATCGATAAACATGAATCGTTTAAACGCGCGACGCTGGCGAACGCGCAGGCGTCGATCGGGGAGGTTGGTAACGTGCGGTTTGATATTTTACGCGATGCGACCGACGACGGGTCGTGGACGTTCGTGGAGACGTACGCGGATGCGGATTCGAATGCCAATCATAAGACGACGGCGCACTCCAAGGCGTGGCAAGCGATGAAAGCGGAGACGAATTTGATTATTTCTGTGGAGAATTACGCACCCGTGCACCCGAGCGATGAAGATTGGACGTATTCGAACGCCACACAGGCGAGTTTGGAGGATGAAGACGAGATGGGAGATGGGTCGGTGGTACACGTGTACTGTCGAGTCGAGGCGAAGGATGTCGAGGCGTTTCGAGCGGCGTGCGTAAAGAACGCGTCGAATTCAATGCTTGAAGAAGATAATTTGCGTTTTGACGTGTTCCAGAACGTGGATGATGAAACGAAATTTGTATTGGTGGAGGTGTATGCGACGAGTGCGGCGGCGAATGCGCACAAGGAGACCGCGCATTACTTGGAGTGGAGAGACGCCGTGGCGTCGATGATGGCTGAGCCGCGCGCGGCGGTAAAGTATCGCGCGGTGTTTCCCGTCTCTCGCCAGGGCTGGCGCGCCGAGGATTGCGAAGACTCGTGTGACATGGAATGGGGGGCGTAAATATTATACCGTCTCAACCGACACCCCGCTGCGCCTCGCTGTAAGACTTTTAATATCATCGCCTCACTTTCGCGCGCGCGACATGAACGTCGAAGACGTCCCAAAATTCTGTGACCACACCGGCGAGGCTCTCAACGCCGCCGCGCTCGCGCTCGTGCGCGAAGCGACGTCGGTGGATTACATCGCCGCGCACGCCCCCGCAGAAGGGTCGATATTAGTCGACGTGCCAGCCATCGACGTCGCGAGCGGACGGCACAAGTATGTGTTGGTGCAACTGTCTGACCCGCACAAAGGCGGCGCCAAGCTCGTCGTTCGCGCGTACGCGGGGTGTGCGTACCACGCAGACAATTATGGGAAACTCATGCGCGACCTCGACCGCGAGTTTGGCGCGAAAGCCGTCGTCGGTCGCGTCATAGGTGGCGGACGTATCGAGCGCGACGACGAGAGGAGAGAGGTGTACGTGTACGGATACTCCAAAACGTTCGGGCGCACGCCCGGATGTAACGAACGTACGGCGGCGATGATAGAGGAACACTTAGCGTCACAATCGTACGCCGTGCGTTGGAGCGATGACGGGTATTGATTGTTTGCTGCTACTGTACCGGTAGTGTTTTGTTTTACAACTGGTTTGGTCACCAAGAGTCGAAATTAGAAAAGCCGCCGCTTTGCTTGGGCTTTTTCGCTGGTGGTGCGCTGGTGTTCACGAGCGTCGCGGCGACATATTTACCAACACCTGTAGCCGTGCTCGATACGGGCGCGGCACGTTGACTGGCTTGCGCGAGCGCCGTCGCAGGGTCGCTCCAGAATTTCCCAGTGTGCGCGCCGCCATTCTTCATGGCTTCAGCTTTGGCTTTCGCTTCCTCAGCCTCGCGCTCGGCTTTCTCTTCAGCCAAGCGGAGTTCTGTGTATGGATTCGCAAACACCGTGCACGAGGTAATCTTGACTGTTTGCGTCGGGCGATCCATGGCATCCGTGGGGACGTCTTCGATTCTCTGCAACGTCTCCATGCCGCCGACGACGCGGCCAAACACCGTGTGTTTGTTGTCCAAGTGCGGCGTCGGTTTATACGTGATGAAAAACTGCGAGCCGTTTGTGTTCTTCCCGCTATTTGCCATGCTTAACACACCGCGGTCGCCGTGTCTGTGATGGTTGCCTTGGAATTCGTCGTTGAACTTCTCGCCCCAAATGCAGTGCCCGCCGCGCCCGGTGCCCGTTGGATCGCCGCCTTGCAGCATAAAGTTCTTGATTGAGCGATGGAACTTCACGCCATCGTAGTAACCCTTCTCGGCGAGCGTTATGAAGTTTTCGCACGTGCGCGGTGCGGATTCGCAGTGTAATTCTATGTTCAAATCTCCCATGTTTGTGTGCAGGCGCAGGTACGCCTTCTTCTTTGGATTTGTCCACACGACTTCTTCGGCGCGATGATTCTTCGTGTGCGCATCCATGTACGTGGACGTGAATCCCATAGCGCTGTGCCCAGTCGTACGCATTTCATTCACCTTGGTTTTCAATGGCACTAAATATTTCGCCATCTCTGCGTGGCGCTTTGCCTTTTCTTTTTCGGTGCGCGTGTCTAATTTGTCGCTCTCTTCCGAAGTGTTCCACGTGTGCGAACCAGGTTTGAATTTCACCATATCCGCAGGCGCTACGTATGCAGGCGCTCGAAGCAAGTGACTGTTATCTGCTGGATCTTTGACTTCAATCCCTTGCGCCCGTTTCGTGGCGGTATCTTTCGCTTTCGCTGCTTCTAACGCCGCTTGCGCCGCCGCTTGCGCGCTGCTGCCGCCTCGCGCGCCGATTTCCGCCGCCGCCTCACTACCGAGAGAATCCAACACCCGTCGCATGTCTTCGCTCACGTGCGATTTATTAATATTCCCATCGTCGTCATCATCCTTTCGTACTAAATTTCTAACCTCCACACCGCGTTTCACGTGATCAAACGTATCCAACGTTCTCGAGTCCAATTTCAGCGGGTCTTGCAACGTCAAGATATCGCTCCTCTTAAAACTCTCATCCGTCAATAAATCCTTCCAGTTCTTCGCCTTGATGCACAACTCCTCGATAGCCTCCATGCAATACACGTTTCCCGTCGTCTTAATCGCACAGATTCTCGTGCTATCGGTAAACGTTTTGTTCAACACCGGGCACTCGTACGCGCCGTCGCTATTCTTGTGCCACTTTAACTGAATCAAATCCTTCAACTCCAGCGCCGTGCCCAACACCGGATGCTTCTTGTGCTTCAAAACATACGGCACCGCGTGTGAAATATCCATCACCGTGCCATCCGGCGCGCACACCGCGCTCGCGAACGGCAGGAAAGAGATTGCGCAGCAATGAAAAGGCAACCTTCGAAACGGCGCGTCGATTGGACGGTCTTTCGCCCCACCACCGTCGATGCGCCATTCCGTGGCGGTGATGTACCCGCGGTCCTTTTTCACCGATTTATTTCGCCCCATGACTGGCGAATAAACGCCGCGACGCGCGACGACGTGAGGTGCGCGCCGACGAATGGAGCTGTCACTTGTTGGCACGCATAGTCGTTCGTTTCGTTCGACCACGCACGTCGATCGGCCTCGGTGCGCGAATCTCTCGCACGAACACACGCGTTCGTTTGTTTGCCACGCTCTCACGCGCGCGCACGCGATCGATCGAGGACGACGACGGCGAACGATCGTCGAACGAATCGGTGAATTGTTCGAGCACGCACAGAAAACGCGCACAGACGGCGACGCCGCGCGACTAGATCTCGCCCGACATGTCGAAAGGGCTCGGCAAAGGCGTTGGGATTCCAGTCAAGTTGTTGCACGAGTCTGAAGGACACGTGGTGACGGTACGTGCGCGCGGATTCGATTCAATGTGGTTTAGGGTTGGTTGTCGGTTTGAAGCGTTTGCGCGTCGCGTGCGTGATGTTTTTCGACGTGTACTGACGGACGACGTGATTTTGCGCGATGCAGATTGAGTTGAAGACTGGGGAGACGTACCGTGGGCAGTTGGTGGAGACTGAGGATAACTGGAATTGTCAAATGACGGACATTACGCACGTCGGACGGGACGGTAAGGAGAGTAGAATGGAGCACGTGTACATTCGAGGGAGTAAAGTTCGCATGGTGATTGTTCCAGACATGCTCAAACACGCGCCGATGTTTAAGCGGATTGATCCAAAGTTTAACCCGAAACCGGCGGGGAAGAAGTGAGTGCGGCGCGCGCGTTGAGGCGGGTCGTTTTAATATTGTATAGCGCTCGACGGATGCTTTCGTCGAGCGACGAGTTCTTAGACATGTCACAAAAAATCAACAGTTTTTAGATGAATGATCACATTATCTTACGCGTCTATCGCCCGAACCGTTGCGCGGTGCGTGCGAAACGTTCGATGATGCTATCGAAATCGCGCTCGGTGAACGTTTCAATCGCTCGCTCGTAGTAGAGCTCGGCGGCGTGCAACTGCCACGGCGGGAAACCGTCAAGATGAAACGTCTCGCCAAAGACGATGATGGCGTCTGGTGGCGGTATGAAACTTCCTCGCTCGCGCATCCATCGCTCTAAACGCTCGACCTTGGGCTTGTACGTAAACTTGACATTGGCGTCGTCAACCATGTCTTTGTCGTCGATGTCGGCGTTTCGCGCGGCGTCCACGAGCGCGGCGCACGCGTCGCGCCCGCCTAATACATCCACCACCACGTGTCGTCGTTCGCATTCTCCTGCTAGAGATACATCTTTCTTATCACTACTCATTTCATCGTCGTCCACGCGATCAACGCCGCTCACGTGCCGAATGAGTCCTCCGCGCTGCGCGTCGCACGCGCGCAACGCGTACGTAAACGCGCGCGCCTCATCCTTCGCCCTTAACACCATCGCCCCAAACGCCCGCTCGAGCGCACGCATCCCACGCACGCGTGCAAACTCACCATCTCTATCGTACACCACCACGCGTCTCGCCGATCCTCGCGCGACGATGACCCGCGCGACGACGTCCGCCGCCGCGTCCAACCGCCGCCCGGCGTCGTGTACGACGACTCCAATCACCCCCAGCGCCCGCCCTTCCACCGCCACCGACGCGCGACCGTGCCACCGACGACCACTCGTACTCGCATCACCACCACCATCGCGCCCATCGCGCGACGACGACGACGACGACGACGATAACGTCTGTCCCGCGCCGCCGCTCGGCGCCGCCGCGCTCCACCGCGACCGCCTCGCGACGCCCTCGAACGCCGCCACCACCATCCTCGCCGCCGCCGAACCACCGCGAGGGGCGCGACCACATCGAACCCGGTGCCATCCAACGCTTGCGCCGCCCACGGCGACGACCGCGAGCGCGACGAACCACCATCCCAGCGTCGTCGTCATCATCATCATCATCATCATCATCATCATCATCATCACGTGCACTTTATTGACGCTTTTTGATTTGATGCGATTGCGTGACCATCATCCAGTCGCCGCCGACGCCGTCGATGCGCGCATGCGTGTGC
>Ga0181557_1001286_pt1 | contig 29044 bp, 27 predicted proteins | sample 011ome_23_FD_148632 | JGI IMG/M metagenome (GOLD analysis project Ga0181557, IMG submission 148632) | Coastal salt marsh microbial communities from the Groves Creek Marsh, Skidaway Island, Georgia - 011506CT metaG (spades assembly) | ecosystem: Environmental > Aquatic > Marine > Intertidal zone...
CGCTAAGCGCTCGTCGCGGTAAAACATACCAAATATATCCTTTTTAAGTACCGAGTGCCGCGAGATGAGTAAGTTGCAGCCTAGGCTTCTTTAAGATAGTTATTAAAATAGTTTATGTAAATGTCACCCATGCAAAATAAAATAAAAACCCAGCAAAAAACAATACTGGTCGCAATGGGCGGCAATTTAGAGTCTGAAATTGGCCCGCCGCATGTGACTTTGGGCTATGCAATAGCGTCACTTCGGTCAATGACCAATAGCCTCCTGCGAAAAAGTAAATATTTCGTTACCCCGTGTTTTCCCGTTGGATATGGGCCCGATTACGTCAATGCGGCGGTTTCTTTTCAGTTTATCGGCGAATCACACGAGCTTTTGGCGATTCTGCATCGCATCGAGGCCAATTTTGGCCGACTGCGCAGCCAGCGCTGGGGCGGCCGGGTTTTGGATCTGGATTTACTGGCCTTTGGGGATGAAGTTGCACCAACGATTGAGGTTTATGAGGCCTGGCGCGACAAACCGCTGTCTGAACAAATGTCTCAAACCCCGCAAGAGTTGATCCTACCGCATCCAAGAATGCAGGATAGAGCCTTTGTTTTAGGGCCGCTGATGGATGTCGCACCCAATTGGCGTCACCCGGTATCGGGTCTGACGGTGCGCCAGATGTTTGAGCGTTTGCCTGCCGAAGACCGCGCGGCCCTCAAGCCATTGCCCTAGCGGCGGGCCGGTGGTGTGAATGCGCGATTCACCCTTGCGTTTCTTGGCATTCGCTCCTAAATAGCGAACTTCATCACAGGTGCAGGAGATCAGACATGGCGCGTGTCACAGTTGAAGATTGTGTAGACAAGGTTCCAAATCGTTTTGATCTGGTCATGCTGGCGGCTCATCGGGCGCGCGAGATTGCCAGTGGGTCTCCGGTGACTGTAGATCGCGACAACGACAAAAACCCTGTCGTTTCCCTGCGTGAAATTGCCGATGAAACTCAAATGGTCGATGATCTGCTTGAGCGGTTGATTGAAAGCAATCAAACTCAAATCGAAGTCGACGAGCCGGAAGAAGATTCCATGGCCCTGTTGATGGGCGGCGAGCCTGACAAGCCGGCTGAAGATGATTTGAACGACGAAAAATTGCTGCGTGCTTTGATGGAAGCTCAAGGCCAACCTTAAGGAAACATAGGCATGATCACAGCCGATGACCTGATCGGTCTGATCCGCGCCTATAATCCGTCCACCAACGCCGAGCAGATTGCGAAAGCCTATGGTTTTTGCCAAGAGATGCATGAGGGACAGTTTCGCAGATCTGGCGAGCCCTATTACACCCATCCCGTAGCAGTCGCCCGCATTTTGGCCGATCAGCATCTTGACGATGCGACGATCATCACCGCGCTGCTGCATGACACGATTGAAGACACCAAAGCGAGTTTTGGTGATGTCGAACGTATGTTCAGCCGCGAGGTGGCTGAACTGGTCGACGGGGTGACAAAGCTCACCAATCTGCAACTCTCCTCCAGAGTGAACAAGCAGGCGGAGAATTTTCGCAAGCTGATCATGGCCACCTCAAAAGATATTCGGGTCACTTTGGTTAAATTGGCGGACCGTTTGCATAATATGCGCACCATCCGCTCGATGACGCCGGAAAAACAGCAACAAAAAGCTCTGGAAACTATGGATATTTATGCGCCACTGGCCGGGCGCATGGGGATGCATTGGCTGCGCGAAGAGCTGGAAGACTTGGCCTTTCAAGTGCTCAATCCTGACGGGCGCAAATCCATTATGCGCCGTTTTATCAAGTTGCAAAACGAAACCGGCGATGTGGTGCAACAGATCAAAGGCGACTTGCTTGAGGAATTGGAGCGCGCCGGGCTTGAGGGCGCGGAAATTCAAGGTCGGGCCAAAAAGCCCTATTCCATATGGCGCAAAATGCAAAATAAGGAACTGTCCTTCTCGCGCTTGTCAGATATCTATGGGTTTCGGGTCATTGTAGATCATGAATCCGATTGCTATCGGGTGCTCGGGCTGATCCATCAGCGGTGGCGGGCCGTGCCGGGGCGGTTTAAAGATTACATCAGCCAGCCAAAATCTAACGGTTACCGCAGCATTCACACCACGGTTTCGGGGCGCAACGCCCGCCGGGTGGAGGTGCAAATCCGCACCAAATCGATGCATCAAGTGGCGGAAAAAGGTGCGGCGGCGACTTGGTCTTATCGCGACGGTGCGCGGGTGGATAATCCTTTTGCTCTGGATCCTTCGACTTGGATTTCATCGCTGACAGAGCGGTTCAGCTCCGAAGGCGATGATGGGGAATTCCTCGAAGCGTTCAAATTGGAAATGTACACCGACCAGGTGTTTTGCTTTTCGCCCAAAGGCGATGTCATCAAACTGCCGCGTGGCGCGACGCCCATTGATTTTGCCTATGCGATCCACACACGCATCGGCGCGGCCTGTGTCTCGGCAAAGGTTGACGGTATCCGCGTGCCGCTTTGGACGCGCCTGCGCAATGGGCAATCTGTGCAGATCATCACCGCAGAGGGGCAAACCCCGCCGGCCAGCTGGATTGATATCGTCGCCACGGGCCGGGCGAAAACAGCGATCCGCCGCAGTCTGCGCGAATTTGACCGCGAGAAATTTATCAAGCTGGGGAAAGAGTTTGCCCGTGTCGCTTTCGAGAATGTCAACAAAAAGGCCACCGACCGTGCTTTGAAGACCGCGGCGAAACATTATGGATTGCCAAGTGCCGATGAGCTTTTGGCCCGGCTGGGCAGCTCTGAAATCGCCGCGCGCGACGTGGTGGCGGAGCTCTATCCAAATCTTAAAGTGCGCGACACCGATGAGGTGGGGCCAGCGGTGGCGTTGATGGGGTTGGAGCCAGGACAGAAATTCACCCATGGTGTCTGTTGCAACCCTTTGCCTGGAGAGCGTATTGTTGGGATCATTTTCAAAGGTCATGGGGTTGTGATTCACACCATCGATTGCCCCAACCTGTTGCATTATGAAACCCAAATGGACCGGTGGTTGGATCTGCATTGGCGTGACGGACAGCATGCCGCGACCCACCCGGCGCAGATCATCACGACGATTTTGAATGGTGCAGGCGTCATGGGGCGGATTTGTACATTGATTGGCGATCAGAATGCGAATATCTCTGACATTCACTTTTTGGACCGCAAGCCGGACTATTTCAAACTGCTCGTCGAATTGGAGCTGAGGGATGTGTCACAATTGCACATGGTGCTCACGGCGCTGGAGGCCGAAAGTGACGTGGCAGAGGTGAGCCGCCACCGGAATCCGGAACTGGGGCGGGATATCGACTCTATGAATGGTGAGTGGGGCGAAATTGGTGTTTAAACGTCGCGAAAAGCGTGGGCTGCACAGAGCGCTTTGGGAATGGCTTTACCCAAAGGGCGGCTGGGCCCGTGCCTATTCTTACATCAAACACCGTTTGCGCCGCCTGCCAGGAACGCCGGAAGAAATCGCGCGCGGCGTGGCGATTGGCGTGTTCACCTCCTTCACCCCGTTTTACGGGTTACATTTTTTCGTGGCTTGGGTGCTCGCGCTTGTATTAAGGGCCAATGTTCTCGCCTCGCTTTTGGGAACTTTTTTCGGCAATCCGCTGACCTACATCCCCATTGGCGCAACGGCGCTTGGTTTTGGACATGCGTTTTTGGGCAAGCGGCCAGAGAGTGATTTGCATTTGGGCCTGGGTGAAATGTTTGCCCGCGCGGTGACAGAATTGGGCGCGAATATCGCGGCATTTTTCTCGCAAACCCCGGGAGATTGGACTTATTTGGTCGAATTTTGGCACACAGTATTTTTCCCTTGGATGATCGGCGGGGTGGTGCCGGGGGTCATCTCAGGGCTGGTGATTTACGCTATTACGGTCCCAGCTATTCGCGTATATAAAAATCGCAGAAAGGGTCAATTGGCGGCCAAAATTGCAGAGTTACGCCGCAAAACCCTCCTTACACGCGAAGACGATTCGGGCGTCTGAGGTAGAAACGGAAAGAGTTTTTTATGTCCATAGAGCAACGCCTTGGCGTCAATATCGATCATGTTGCGACCTTGCGCAATGCACGGGGTGGCGCTTATCCCGACCCTCTGCGCGCGGCCTTGTTGGCGCAGGCCGCGGGGGCCGATGGCATTACCGCGCATCTGCGTGAGGATCGCCGGCATATTCTTGATGCGGATATTGACGCTTTGATGGGTGCGTTGCGCATCCCTTTAAACTTTGAAATGGCAGCAACCGCCGAAATGCAAGCCATAGCCCTGCGGCACAAGCCCCATGCGGTCTGTCTCGTGCCAGAAAAGCGCGAAGAACGGACCACCGAGGGCGGGCTGGATGTGGTTGGCGATCAGGACCGTCTTGGTGATTTCATTGCGCCACTGGCTCAGGCCGGCTGTCGGGTGTCGCTTTTTGTGGCCGCAGATGAGGGGCAATTGCAAGCCAGTGCGCAGGTGGGGGCCGCTGTGGTTGAGCTTCATACAGGCGCCTATTGTGATTTCCATGCCGAGGGCAATCACCAGGCTGCGAAAGAGGAATTGGCGCGGATCACCCGCTGTGCGCAATTTGCAGCCGATCTGGGGTTAGAGGTGCACGCCGGTCATGGCTTGAGCTATGAAACCGTGGCGCCGATTGCCGCCCTTCCAGAAGTGGCCGAGCTGAACATTGGACATTTTTTGATCGGGGAATCTGTCTTTTTGGGTCTGGGGCCGGCGATTGCCGAAATGCGTCGCTTGATGCAGAACGCCCGGCGATGATTTTAGGTATCGGCACAGATTTGGCGAATATTGAGCGGATTCAAGGCACATTGGATCGCTTTGGGGATCGTTTTAAAAACCGAGTCTTCACGCAGGTTGAGCAACGCAAGGCGGAGGCGCGTAAAGATGTGGCGGGCACTTATGCCAAACGCTGGGCCGCGAAAGAAGCCTGCTCAAAGGCGCTCGGGACGGGCTTGGCCATGGGCATCAGTTGGAAAGACATGGCTGTGACCAATATGCGCAGCGGTCAGCCGGTGATGGCGGTCACGGGCTGGGCGGCGGAGCGTTTGGCGCAGATGACGCCCGCAGGTCATACGGCGGTGATCCATTGTACGTTGACCGATGATCACCCCTGGGCACAGGCTTTTGTGGTTATCGAAGCGCGCCCGAATGAGGGCGGGGCAACTTGACTCTCGACCGTAAGCGCCGCACATAGCCCTAAATCAAATCCCGAGGATGTTATGGACGACATTGAAGAAAAAAGCTTTGCTGCGAGTGCAATAGAGACGGTCAAAACTGTGGTCTATGCCCTGCTGATTGCTGGGGTGTTTCGCACCTTGTTTTTTCAACCCTTCTGGATCCCCTCGGGCTCGATGAAAGACAGCCTGTTGATCGGGGATTTTTTATTCGTCAATAAAATGGCCTATGGGTATTCCTATGCCTCCTGTCCGAAAATTCAAATTGCCGCGCTGGGCTTAAACATTGATGCGGATGATTTTTGTGGCTTCATCAAGGACCGTGACACGCGGATTTTGGGCGGCGTTCCTGAGCGCGGCGATGTGGTTGTGTTTCGCCATCCGGTGACAGGCGCTGATTATATCAAACGCTTGGTCGGTCTTCCGGGCGACAAGATACAAATGCAAGGCGGGGTGCTGCAGATCAACGGCACGCCGGTTGAGCGCAGACAGGTGGAGGATTTCGTGGAAATCTTTGAGCCACAAGGCTCACAGCGCAACCGTCCGGTCTGTTCCAATGGTGCCGTTGGGTTGGGCGCAGATTGCATCAAGGCGAAATATATCGAGACGCTGCCCAATGGCGTTGAGCATGGCGTCTTGGACACCTATGACCAAGATGCGATGCGCCTTGGAGGTCGGATGAATTTGGACACGACAAAAGTCTATACCGTACCGGAGGGGCATTTCTTTTTCATGGGGGACAATCGCGACAATTCCTCTGACAGCCGCGTGCCGCAGTCCATCGGCGGGGTGGGCTTCGTGCCGCTCAAAGACATTGTCGGGCGCGCAGATCGCATTTTGTTTTCCTCTGCCGGCGCCTCAATTTTGGCCTTCTGGACGTGGCGCAGTGACCGTTATTTCAAGGCGATTGATTAGATGCTCTGTATCTTCCAGGTCTCGCTATGATCAAACTTTCTTCTGAGTTACGCCAGTTTTCAGCCGATATCGGCTATGAGTTTAAAGACCCGGGGCTTCTAATCACAGCTTTGACTCATTCCAGTATCTCCTCGGCAACCCGCTCGGACAACGAACGGCTTGAGTTTCTGGGTGACCGGGTTCTTGGGCTTGTGATGGCGCAGGCCTTGTTGGATCTGGATGCGAAGGCGACCGAGGGGCAATTGGCGCCGCGCTTCAATGCTCTGGTGCGCAAGGAAACCTGTGCAGATGTGGCGCGCTCTATTGGCATTGGCAACCTGTTGAAATTGGGTCGCTCTGAGATGATCAGCGGCGGGCGGCGCAAGGAAGCATTGCTGGGCGATGCCATGGAAGCGCTGATTGCTGCGGTGTATCGCGATGGTGGCTTTACTGAAGCGCAGGCGCTGATCTTGCGGCTTTGGAATAGGCGGATCACCTCCGTCAAGGCCGATGCGCGCGACCCAAAGACCGCTTTGCAAGAATGGGCGCAGGCGCGCAAAGGTCCTCCACCAAATTATGTTGAACTGTCCCGCTCCGGCCCGGATCACGCGCCGCAATTCGAGATTGAAGTGAGATTGCATTCCGGCGAAGCGGCGCAGGCCAAAGCTGGATCGAAACGCCAGGCCGAACAGGCTGCGGCAAAATTATTGTTGGAAAGGTTAGGGGCATGAGCACACGCGCCGGATTTGTGGCCCTGATCGGGGAACCTAATGCAGGGAAGTCGACCCTGCTCAATCGTATGGTGGGGGCCAAGGTTTCTATCGTAACCCATAAGGTGCAGACGACCCGCGCCCGTATTCGCGGTGTCGCACTCGAGGGGGAGGCGCAAATTGTTTTCGTCGATACTCCAGGCATCTTCCGCCCCAAACGCCGTTTGGATCGCGCGATGGTGAAATCTGCCTGGGGGGGCGCTGCCGATGCCGATCTGACGGTGTTTTTGATTGAAGCCCATCGCGGTGTCACAGAGGGCGTGGATGCGATTATGGAGGCGCTCAAGGATCTTCCCAAAGGCAAATCAATTGCATTGGCGATTAACAAAATTGACAAGGTGCAGGCCGCAGAGCTCTTGGCTTTGACCAAGGCGATGAATGAGGCCTTTGATTTTGTGGAGACCTTCCTGATTTCCGCAGAGAAGGGGCACGGCTGTGCGGCACTGAAAACTTGGATCGCCGGCCAGCTGCCTGACAGCCCTTGGCTCTATCCTGAAGACCAAATTGCCGATCTGCCGCTGCGGATGCTGGCCGCGGAAACCACGCGGGAAAAATTGACCCTGCGTTTGCACCAAGAATTGCCCTATCAGCTGACTGTTGAGACGGAGGCTTGGGAAGAGCGTAAAGACGGCTCGTGTAAAATCGATCAGCTCATCTATGTCATGCGAGATGGCCACAAGGGTATCGTGCTCGGCAAGGGCGGAGAGACGATCAAAGCCGTGTCCACCCAAGCGCGGACAGAGTTGGAAGAATTCTTGGGCCGCAAGGTGCATCTGTTTTTACAGGTCAAAGTGCGCCCGAATTGGCTGGAAGACAAAGAGCGTTACGAGGAAATGGGCCTCGATTTTCGCGACGGAAACGAATGATCCGCCTGACAAGCGATATTTGGGTCTCTGCCTATCTCACGCGCCTGCGCCTTGCGGATATCCCGGCCTTCGTGGTTCAGCGCGGAGACGCCACGGCGGGGGCGGTTTTGGTCAAGCTCAACCTTTTGGATGGGCAGGGCATCGTTTTTCAGCGCTCATTTGACTTACAAAGCGGTGCGCGCAATTGGGTTGAGCTGATTTCGGGCGATGAGGCTGATTTGGACCGTGCGATTGCCCGCCAGCGGGGCTTTGATCCTGACCTTTGGGTGATTGAAGTGGAAGACCGGCTTGGCCGTCATTTGCTCGATGAACCCGGCTTGAGCGAATAGCGATGGGCCGCGGCAAAACGCTTAACATTATTCAAGCGTCTGGATAGTCTGGGCCTAGGCGGGGCTGATCTATCCCTGTCGAATGTGAGTTGGGGTCTATGTTTTGATAGAATGGCGGGATGAGGGGGTTTTATTGGCCGTGCGCAAGCATGGTGAAGCGGCCGTCATCGTTGAGGTGTTCACAGAATATCATGGAAAACACGCGGGTGTTGTGCGCGGTGGCGCTGGGCGCAAGCAAGCCCCTATGTTGCAGCCTGGGGGTCAATTTGAGGTGGTCTGGAAGGCCAGGCTTGAAGAGCATATGGGCGCATTTACGGTTGAACCTCTGCGCAGCCGGGCCGCGCAGGTCATGGCGGATCCTTTGGCCTTGGCCGGTTTGACATCTGTTGTTGGGCTTTTGAGCTTTGCCCTACCCGAGCGCGAGGTGCATGGGGCACTCTATAGCGCCTCGATCAATCTTTTGGATTTGATTTGCCTGACAGAGGCTTGGCCATTGGCCTATTTACACTGGGAAATGCAGCTGTTGGAGGATTTGGGCTTTGGTTTGGATCTCAGCTGTTGCGCGGTGTCTGGGGCGACTGAGGATCTGGCTTATGTGTCGCCAAAATCCGGCCGGGCTGTGGCGGCACATCATGCGGGGCGCTGGAAGACACAGCTGTTGCCACTGGTGCCCTGTATGATCGGGCAAAGTGTGGCGGATAATGGCGAGATTGCCGAAGGGCTGCGCACTACTGGGTATTTTTTGGAGAAATGGTTGGCGCCATCCCTGGGGGATCGGGCATTGCCCTCCGCCCGAAAGCGGTTGGTTGAGCGCTTGTTTCGCGCGGCCCGCTTAGACCAGCGTCCAAGCGGCGAGGCCAACCACGAGTAACATCGACAAGGCCATTGATATATTGATCGCCCGTTGCGCGGTGGACGAAAGGTTAAGCCGCTTGAGGGAGACACCAAAAAGGACCCAAACCACATGGATCGGGACCCAAATGAGATTTAAAATGACAAATTTTATTGCGACTTCGCTCCAATAGGCGTTCTCATAGAGTGGAAATCCGGTGATCAAAGCGGTGAGCACCGCATAGGCCTTCGGGTTGATGGGTTGCAAGAGCAAGCCGGCCATGAGCCCTGGCGGGGTTTCGGATCTAATAAAGGCCACTTGCGCGCCGGCAAAAGCGATCCGGCTTGCCAAATACAGCAGATATAGAAACGACAGCGCCATTAATGTAAGCCGCAACCAGGGCGTGTCGAGCACAAAGGCCGAGAGGCCAGCCGCGACGGCCGCATAAACCAAGGCCTGCCCAATGCAAAGCCCGGCCACGTAGCGCAGCCCTGCCGCGGCTCCAAACCCAGCACCAACGCCTGCGGCAGAAAGAACCCCCGGACCGGGGGTGGCAAGCATGAGGACTATGGCAAGGGCAAATGTAATCATGTGCTGATCCTAAGGCCAAAGGCCGAAGGTGACCAGCGACATAGATCACATGGGAGTAGAATTTGCGATTGTACCGGCAAGGCAATGCGTTACACTTATCTTTCAAATAGGGAGAGTGTGATGAATAAGACCGTTGTGATCAAAGAATTTGGGGGTTCCGATCAACTGAAGATTGTGGACATGCCAGCCGGAGAGCCCGGCGATGGGCAGGTTCGCATTGCTCATAAAGCCTGCGGGCTTAACTATATCGATGTGTATCAACGCACGGGTCTGTACCCTCTGTCCCTTCCTCAAGCCCTTGGTATGGAGGCAGCCGGTGTGATTGAAGCCGTAGGGGCAGGGGTCACCCATGTGAAGGTTGGGGACCGTGTGGCCTATGCTTCGATGCCGCCAGGCTCTTATTGTGAGCGCCGGGTGATGCCGGCGGCGCAGGTTTGTCCTTTGCCCGATGAGATCAGCTTTGAGCAGGGCGCGGCCATGATGCTTCAGGGCATGACCGTGCAATATCTCTTTCATCGCACCACGCCGCTGAGTAAAGGCGATACGGTATTGTTTCATGCGGCAGCCGGCGGCGTCGGTTTGATTGCCTGCCAATGGGCGAAGTCAGAGGGCATTACCCTCATTGGCACTGCTGGCAGCGATGAAAAATGCCAATTGGCCTTGGACCATGGGGCAACGCATTGCATCAACTACACGACGGAAAACTTCGAAGAGAAGGTCAAGGAATTGACCGGGGGTGCAGGGGTCGATGTGGTGATGGATTCTGTGGGAGAGAGTACTTTTGAAGGATCCCTCAATAGCCTCAAGCCGCTGGGCATGATGATCACTTTCGGCAATGCTTCGGGGCCAGTTCCACCGTTTAACTTGGCACAATTGGGGGCGAAAGGTTCGTTGAAGATCACCCGTCCGACGCTCTTTACTCATATTGGCAAGCATGAAGATTGCCAGGAGATGGCGCGGCATCTCTTTTCCAAGGTCATATCTGGCGATGTGAAAATCGTGATCGGGCAAGAGTTTGCTTTGGACGATGTCACAGCGGCGCATGACGCATTGGAAGCGCGCCGCACAACTGGCTCGACCATCCTAACGGTCTAGGGCTTGGCCCTTGTCCCTGCCTCAACCTTCCAAGGTCAGCAGGGGCAGGGGTTTGGCTTCAATAAGACCGCGGCAGATCTAAAACATGTTCCGCAAGATAGGACAGGATCAGATTTGTTGAGATCGGTGCCACTTGATAGAGTCTCGTTTCTCTAAATTTGCGCTCAATGTCATATTCTTCGGCAAAGCCAAACCCACCATGGGTTTGCACCGCGACATTGGCCGCTTCATTTGAGGCATCCGCCGCCAGCATTTTGGCCATATTGGCCTCAGCGCCGGGATTGCCACCGGTTTCATACAGGGCCAGCGCCTGTTTCACCATCAATTCAGCGGCGCGCATATTGGCATAGGCCTTGGCAATGGGGAATTGTATGCCTTGGTTTTGCCCGATCGGGCGATCAAAGACTTGGCGGTCTTTCGCATATGCTACGGAGTGTTCGATAAACCATTTCGCATCACCAATGCATTCAGAGGCAATCAAAATGCGTTCGGCATTCATGCCTGAGAGAATATAGCGAAATCCCTTGCCTTCTTCGCCGATCAAGTTTTCCACTGGCACGCGGAGATTGTCAAAAAAGACTTCTGTGGTGGCATGGTTCATCATGGTGCGGATGGGCCGTAGGGTGAGACCGTTGCCCAGTGCTTGGCGCATATCGACCAGCAAAACCGACAGGCCTTCGGTCTTCTTCATCCCCTCCTCCAGCGGCCTTGTGCGCGCCAAAAGCAGCATGAGGTCGGAATGCTCGGCCCGGCTGGTCCAAATTTTCTGCCCATTGATGATATAATCTGACCCATCGCGCTTGGCGGTGGTGCGCAACGCGCCTGTATCAGTGCCTGAGCTGGGCTCTGTCACGCCAAAGGCTTGCAATCGCAGGGTTCCATCTGCAATTTTAGGCAGATACTGGCGCTTTTGCGCCTCTGAGCCATGCCGCAACAGGGTTCCCATGGTATACATCTGTGCATGACAAGCGCCCGCATTGCCCCCAGATCTGTGAATCTCTTCCAAAATTATCGCCGCGGCAGAGAGCGGCAGGCCGGATCCGCCAAAATCCTCAGGAATTAAAGCCCCCAGCCATCCAGCCTCCGTCAGAGCCTGCACAAAAGCGGCCGGATAGGCCATCTCCCGATCCAATGCACGCCAGTAGCTTCCGGGAAATTGCGCGCAGAGTTTGCCAACGGCCTCGCGGATATCGTCATAGGTTTCACCGGGCTGGTGCATGCTGTGCCTCCTTGGGGACTTATCCCGTAGGTAGGCCGTCCTGCGCAACATGACAAGAAACAGATGGTTGGGCCCTTGCGTTTTATTTCAGCCGTAGGCCCGTAACTCACTCATGGCCGCCTCATCTGATTGAAAGTGGTCGCCGCATGTGGTCGAAAATCTTTCCATGATGCGTCGGTGGTTTTTGAGGAACTCTTGCCGCGCACTGAGGGTTGCTAGGGCCGGTTCTATGGTCAGGGTGCAAATCGCGCTGGTTTCTGCGTGCCAGCTAAACGAGATCGACGGCAGGGTCTTGTCGAGCACATAACCACGCATCCGGGCTTTGTGGATCTCTTCGTGGTATTTTCCCATGCGCAGATAGGTCTGCTCCTCTGGGGTCGCCTGGATCATGGCCTTGGCGATGAGCGTTTTTTGCGTTTGCTCAGACATTACCGACTGCGCAGAAAGCGCCGCATTTGAGAAAAACAGCGAATGTTCCGCGGCCCAGTCGGTCGGCGGCTTGGTGCTGTCGACATCTGCGAGTTGCATTTTGTTTTTGAACATTGAGAGTGTGAGGTCGTAGCACCCCTCCACCTTTGCCATGGCCAAAACCGGCTGGACTTGGTCCACTTCAGGAGCTGAAAATTGCGCTGAGGCAAAAAAATCATCAGTGGCATATGTGAGAACATAGGCTTTGTCCGAGACCCGGCGCCGCGCCCAGTTCAATGCTTCAAGTTGGGCGCAAATCCGATGCAAGGCAGAGCGAGAGAACGATACATGCGCCTCAAGATCCCGCAGCTTAATTGGCCCATGGATGCCAATGAGGCGTATGACCTCAGTGGAACGGGCGAGGGGGCTGTCGGCGATTGCAGGCATTTGATCATGTCCCCTTTCAGGCTCTTTATGACACTTCTGCACGGTGGCTATCTCACCTTGGTAATATCTAAACTTCCTCTGAGATGGCACTATCGAATAGATTATATTAGGAGAAAAAAAGTATATTTAAATATAATAATATACTTTTGGATAGGTCGAAATATACTGGTAAGCCTCGAGACGGCTGAGGATATTCGACGGTGCCCGCTTGTAGGTGGTCAGCTTTGGGCGAAGCGCATCAGGTGATCGTCTTGATCGCCCCATTCATGATCAATCATCACAAGCCGTTTGGCAAAATGCCCCAAATCATACTCCCAGGTCATTCCAATGCCGCCGTGCAGTTGGATCGCCTCTTCGGCAACGGCGCAGCCAATGCGGCCGATGGAATATTTCGCCGCAGAGATGGCGCGGTTGCGTTCATCACTGGGAGCCTGCAAATCATTCGCGGCATTGATAACCGCCGATTTTGCCTGCTCAATTTCGAGCAGCATCTGCGCCACGCGATGTTGCAGCGCTTGAAATTTGCCCAGCACGCTGCCGAATTGTTTGCGCGTGCGCATATAGTCGATGGTCATATCTTTGATCCGCTCCATCAACCCCAAGGCCTCGGCGCAGAGGGCCAAAGTGGCGCGTGCGGCTGCAGCATCGATCAACGGATAGGCCGCACCTTCGACACCCAACAGTTGAGCTGGTGTCTTATGCAGCGTGATCTCGCAGGCATTGCCCCCATCGACGGTTTGGAACGGATGTTCCACAAGCCCCGCAGCGGAGGCCTCAATCAAAAATAAGCTGATCCCCGGCGCCGATGGCGTCTGCGCGCTGACAATTATCGCATCAGCCCCATGGGCGAATTTCACACAGGTTTTCACGCCGCTCACGTGCCATTTATCGCCCGATTGGCGCGCCAGTGTCTCTGGCGCGCCCCAATCATAATCGGCACCATTTTCGATAAGACCAAGCGCCACCCGTTTTTGGCCAAGGATGATCTGTTCCACCAGCTTCAACTGGCCAGTCTGCGCCAGAATGTAGCCACTGGTCAGAGCGGTGTCATTGAGCGGTTCAAGCACCAAACCTTTGCCCAGCTCCGTGAAGACAGTGGCGATGTCAAATCCTGAACCGCCAAAGCCGCCAACCTCCTCGTCAAATAATGCGCCGATCAAACCCAGCTGTGCCATTGTGCTATAGGCCTCGGGGCAATAGCCCAAAGCGCTGGTGCCCGCTGCCAGTCGCGCGTTCAGCGGATAGTCATTTTGAATGAATTTGCCGATCATATCGGCCAGCATGCGGCGCTCTTCCGTGGGTTGAAAATCCATAATTTAAAGCCCCAATATCATTTTGGTGATGATGTTTTTTTGTATCTCATTTGAGCCGCCGTAGATCGACACCTTGCGTTTGTTGAAATAGGCGGCAGATTGATTGGCCATATCTTGTGGCGCGACCTGTGGTCCGTTGTAGCCCGGTTCAAACACCTCGGGAGTATGGGCCTGTGCCTGCCGTCCCAGGGCGCGGCGGGTGAGATCGTCGAAGTTCTGTTCTAACTCCGATCCGATGATTTTCAACATAGAGCTTTCGGGCCCTGGTCCAGCGCCTTTGGAGAACCCATCGAGGACCCGCAAATTTGTGGTCTCCAGATTGCGCAGCTCAATCTCCAAACGGGCCAGCCTTGCTGCAAACAATGGATCATCGGCCAGAGGTTTCCCCCCGCGTTTTTGGGTCAGGGACAGGCGTTTGAGCCGTGCAAGTTTCTGGCCTGAAATGCCCACATTGGCGATGCCATTGCGTTCATGGGCCAGTAAATATTTCGCATAGGTCCAGCCTTTGTTTTCCTCGCCCACCAAATTTGCAACGGGAACGCGGACATCTGTGAAAAATACTTCATTCACCTCCTGCCCCCCGTCCAGAGTGCGGATGGGGCGCATCTCGATACCTGGCGTTGCCAAATCCACCAGTATGAAAGAAATTCCAGCCTGGGGTTTGCAATCGCTGTCCGTGCGCACGAGGCAAAAGATCATATTGGCGTATTGGCCCAATGTGGTCCAAGTTTTCTGACCATTGATCACATAGTGATCGCCCTGTTTGACAGCGCTCGTTTTGAGACTGGCCAAATCAGATCCAGATCCTGGCTCTGAATAACCTTGGCACCACCAATCCGTGCCATCGCACATGCGCGGGAGCCAGTGCTCTTGCTGCTCTTTTGAGCCAAAAGCCATCAATACAGGCGCCAGCATCTTAAGACCAAACGGCAAGATACGCGGGGCACCGGCGGCGGCGCATTCTTCTTCGAAGATAAATTGCTGCACGGGGCTCCAACCCACACCGCCAAAGGACTTGGGCCAATTGTACGTCAGCCAGCCGCGTTTATGTAAAACCGCATGCCAAAATTCTGTGTCCTCTTTGCTCACAGGCAGGTCCGCATGAACCCTCCGTGAAATATCAGCTGGCAATTCGGAGTTCAAAAATTCGATGACCTCTTGGCGAAATGCCTGGTCAGCTTCGGTGAAGTTCAGATCCATAGCTCTATCCTTTGTTCAGGTCGTTGAAAGTTTGCCCCGAGGCCACCAGCTCTACCAGTAACGGCGAGGCTTGCCAAAATATCGGATCGTGCTGCCCATAGCGGCGGATGTCGTCCAGCATACGAGCCAGACCATAGCTGTCAGCAAATTTCATCGGCCCGCCCCGATATCTCGGGAAGCCATAGCCGTGCACGAAGGTCACATCGATATCGGAGGGTTTCAAGGCCACCCCTTCGCGCAGAACTTCACAGGCTTCATTGACCATTGCGGCCAGATAGCGCGCCATGATCTCTTCGGCGGTGAATCTGCGGGCTGTGATGGATTTTTTGGCGCGTTCCGCCTCTATCAGAGCAAGAATCTCAGGATCTGGCGCGCCGATGCGTGCGCCGTCAGGGTACAGATAAAAGCCGCGCCCAGTTTTTTGCCCAAACCAGCCGCGCTCACAGATGCGATCGGCGATCTCAACATAGCGTTCCGCCGGGTTGCGCTTGCCCTGTGCGGCTTTGCGGTTGTCCCATCCGATGTCCAGACCGGCCAGATCATACATGGCATGAAGGCCCATTGGATAGCCAAACTCCACAATAGCGGCATCAATCTCATAGGGCGTGGCGCCGTCCTCCATCATATGGGCGGCACAATCGCCATATTTGCCAAGAATGCGGTTGCCAATAAACCCAGGGGAATTGCCAGCGCGCACGGGGATTTTGCCCAAAATTTTGGCCAAAGCGAAGCCTGTTGCGACCACATCATCGGCGGCGCTTTGCGGGACGACAATTTCCAGCAGCTTCATGATATTTGCCGGGCTGAAGAAATGCAGGCCGAGCACATGTTTACGGCGGTTGGTGACGCTGGAAATTTCATCTATGTCGATATAGCTTGTGTTGGAGGCCAGAACCGCGTCGGGCTTTAGCACTTTGTCGAGCTGTTCAAACACAGCTCGTTTGACATCAAGCCGTTCAAAAACGGCTTCGATCACCATGTCGACCTCCGACAGATCGGCAAACTGCGTTGATCCTTGATATCTGGCCATAATATCAGATTTTTGCGCCTCGCTCATGCGCCCCTTGGCAATCAGGCGATCATAGACCTGCTCAACATTGGCCCGGCCCCGCGCCAAGCTGTCATGATCGCGCTCGATCATCGTGACGGGCAGGCCGCTGTTCAGGGCCGCAACGGTGATGCCCGCGCCCATCGTGCCGCCGCCGACCACCCCAAGGCGGTTGAGGGGGCGCGGTTCTGCGCGGCTGGCTTCGGGAACTTTGGCACTGGCGCGCTGGGCAAAAAAGGCATGAATCATACCTTTAGATTGCTCCGAGGCGAGGCATTCGAAAAAGCAATCGCGTTCGAACAGGCGCCCATCGGCGAAAGGTTGGGTGATGCAGGCGCGCAGGCATTGGACAATCTTGAGCGGGGCCATTTGCCCGCGCATGCGGCTTCTGGCCGTCTCTTCGGCATCTGTCAACGCCGCTTCGAAGGCGGCTTTGTCTGCGAGGCCTGAGGTGGCCTCTCGGCTGCGGCGCGGGGTTTGGAGCTCTGCGGCATAAATCAAAGCAGCCTGGCGCAAATCTCCCTCTGCCAAACGGTCGATCAATCCGGCGGCCAGAGCGTCTTGCGCGCTGATGGGTGTGCCTTTGAACATGATATCCAGCGCCATGGCAGCGCCACATAAGCGCGGCAAACGCTGCGTGCCACCGGCGCCGGGGATGAGCCCGAGATGAATTTCCGGCAAGCCCACCCGCGCTGAAGGCACAGCGATGCGGTAATGGCTGCCGAGGGCAATCTCAAATCCACCCCCCAAAGCCGTGCCATGCAGGGCGGCCACCACGGGCTTGCTGCAGCTTTCAATACGATCAATCACATCCGGCAAATGCGGATCCTGCATCGGTTGGCCAAATTCCTTGATATCCGCCCCGGCCGGAAAGCTCCGCCCCGCCCCAAGGATCACAATGGCTGTGACGGCCGCATCTGCATCCGCCTGCACCACCGCATCAAGCAAGCCTTGCCGTACGGCCTGGCTCAGCGCGTTGACTGGCGGGTTATTGATCTCAATGACGGCGATAGAACCGGCCGTTGAGAGTGTCACAGGTTGGGTCATTAAAGCGTCCTTTGCGATTGCAGGGCCCTGTCAGCGTAAAACGCAGGTGTTTGGGAGATCAACATCTCATTATGTCATTGTGGCATTGCCACTGCGCCCAAGGCCATATTGGCCAATTGTTGAGCAATGGTGGCGATATTTTCTGCGTCGCGCGGCTGGTACCAATAGATCGGCGCATGTAGCATCATCAAAAAGCTCCGCACCGCGATCGAAATGTCTTGGTCGCGAAAATGCCCGCTGGCGATACCTGTCGCCAAAGTGCTGCGGAAAAAGCCCTCATATTCCGATTGCAGCGCAGCGATTTCGAGGCGCAAAGCCCGCTCTGCCGGTGTCGCGCCGCCGGTCTTTGAGCCGCGCATCTCCTCAACCACGACCCGGTGATAGGCCAGCTCTGATATCATCGCGATGACATGCGCTTTGGCCATTGCGTGAAATTTTTCCGGCGGTGACAGGGGGGCATCGAACTGCGGGCGGACTCGTTCTAACGTGAGCTGTACGGAATGTTTGCGAATGGCGCAGACCAATTCACTTTTTGACCCGAAATGATGGTAAATTTTGCCCTTGGTGGCGCCAAGGTCGCGGGCGATGTCATCAATCGAGGTCTGATCCACCCCATGGGTGGCAAAGGCCTGAGCGGCGGCATCTAAAATGCGTCCCTTAACCGAAGTGCTGTCGAGCATCATGACACGCGGCCCTGAGCGGTGTGTTTTGCGGCCTGGGCCAGAGTGGCAATGCTGCGGCTCATCGTATTCATGCCCCGGGGGTTTGAGGCATTTCCCGATTGGGCACGATGCAAAACGCCTTCCAAAATGGCTGCCAGTCGAAAGAAGGAAAACACCATATAAAACGCCCAATTCTCAGGTGGCGCTATGCCTCTTAGAGCGCAGTATTGCGCGACATAGTCCGCTTCTTCCGGCAGGCCCTGCGCCTTGCGGTCAATGCCCTCAAGCCCCTTGATCATGCCATCTTGCGGCAGGCGCAGACCCATGCATTGATAGGCAAGGTCAGCAAAGGGATGCCCCAGCGTGGACAATTCCCAATCCAAAACTGCGATCATATCGGGAGTGTCTGCGTCGAACATGACGTTGTCCAAACGATAATCCCCATGCACGATAGCGGTTTGCCCATCATCTGGCACCATGTTGCGTTCCAGCCAAGCGATGGTCCAATCCATATCGGGACGTGTTTGTGTCTCACAGGCACGATATTGCCCGGTCCAGCGCGCGACTTGCCGCGAAAAATAATTGCCCGGCTTGCCAAAGTCAGCCAGTCCAACGGCCTGTGGATCCACATCATGCAGAGCGGCCAGGGTCCGCACGAGGGCGTGATAGGCGTCTTGACGAAACTTCGGGGATTGCTCGGGGAGGGCGGGATCCCAAAACACCCGCCCCTCCAGATGTTCCATCACCAAAAATTGCGCGCCCAGGGGACTGTCCTCGCCTGACAGATGCAACATTTGAGGTACGGGCACAGCGGTCGTGGCCAAAGCGGTCATGACGCGAAACTCGCGATCTACCGCATGGGCGGATTTGAGCAAAGTGCCCGGTGGCTTGGCGCGCAGCACAAAATGGCGGCCGGCCGTGTCTGTCAGCTTATATGTTGGGTTGGATTGGCCGTCGGAAAATTTCACGATCTCCGCCAATCCAGAAAATTCGGCCACATGGTGCTGCAAATATGTGCAGAGGCGTTCAGGATCATATTTGTGAAGGGTTTGGCTCATATCTGCCGGGCCTCATGGCGTGGCTGCGGTGCTGAGAAGACGGCAACATTGATCCAATCGGCGACCAGGGCGGGCGTGTCGCTGTGTTCAATCTCAACGGTCAGCTCTGTCACGATGCGCAGGTGATTGGCCTGGGTTTTCGTGACGTCTTTAAGTTTAAAGGCGCCCCGAATTCTGCGGCCGCTGGGCAGCGGGGAGATAAAGCGCAAGCGATCAAATCCTGCGTTGAGATTCATCACCTGGCCGGGCAGGTTGGGCAGAGTGTCTTGTGCCATGCGACTGGCCATGGAGAGGGTCAGAAACCCATGCGCGACAGTGCCCTCAAAAGGCGTTTCTGCCCGAGCGCGGGCGGGGTCAACATGGATGAACTGTTGATCTTCGGTGATCTCGGCAAAGGCATCGATCCGCGCTTGATCAATCAATATCCAGGGGCTGTGCCCCAAGTGCACGCCGATCTGCCCGCTTTGCGCGGCGAAGGCCTGTTCCAGATCTGACATCACTTGGCTTCCATTGACAACATACTGGCGAGTATGTTTCATGAAAGGGAGGCCTGTAAAGGGCAAAATATCACTGGAACATTGAGGGCGCGGATATGGAAATGAACCTTGGACTGTCAGAGCGTGTCGCCAAGCTGCGGGACCGCGTTTCTGAAATTATTCGAAATGATATTATGCCCTTAGAAGCGGAATATCATGCGGAGGTTTCCAAGGGGGACCGCTGGACATTGACCGATCGTCAGGTGGAGATCATGACCGGGCTGAAAGATAAGGTCCGAGCGGAAGGTCTGTGGAATTTTTGGCTGACCGGCAGCGACAAAGGCTTTGGCCTGACAACGGTGGAATATGCCTACATGGCTGAGGAGCTGGGCAAATCACCCTTGGCCGCCGAGGTGTTCAACTGTTCGGCGCCCGATACGGGCAATATGGAAGTCTTTGAGCGCTATGGCACTGAAGAGATGAAAACCCGCTGGCTTGCGCCGCTTTTGGCAGGGGAAATCCGATCTGCCTATGTGATGACCGAGCCGGATGTGGCGTCCTCGGATGCGACGAATTTGAGCTTGAGCTGCGTGCGGGACGGCGATGACTATGTGCTCAACGGCGAAAAATGGTGGGCCAGTGGCGCGGGTGATCCGCGCTGTGCGGTCTATATCGTGATGGTGAAAACCGGTGCCGAAGATGCGCCCAAGCACAAGCGCCATTCAATGATCGTCGTTGATGCGGCCACGCCGGGGATTGAGAAACTGCGGCCCATGGAGATTTACGGCCATGATGACGCGCCGCATGGGCATTATCACTTGCGCTTCACCAATGTGCGAGTCGCGGCCGAAAACATGCTGCTGGGCGAGGAGCGCGGTTTTGAGATTGCCCAAGGCCGGCTTGGTCCCGGGCGCATTCATCATTGCATGCGGGCGATTGGCCAAGCGGAGGCGGCGCTGGAGCTCATGTGCAAACGCAGTTTGAGCCGAACAGCCTTTGGCAAGCCCTTGGCGCAATTGGGTGCGAATTTTGACATCATCGCGGATGCGCGCATGGAAATTGAGATGGCGCGACTGCTCTGTCTGAAGGCGGCTTGGATGATGGACCAAGGCGATCCACGGGCCGCGGCGCCTTGGATCTCCAAGATCAAAGTTGTGGCGCCACTCATGGCTTTGAAGGTGGTGGATGAGGCCATTCAGCTGCATGGGGCGGGCGGTATCAGTCAAGATACCCCTTTGGCTGCCTATTGGATGCATCTGCGGACCCTGCGCCTGGCGGATGGTCCGGATGCGGTACACCGGCGGCAAGTGGCCCGGGCGGAGCTGCGTAAGCACACGCAGGAAAAAATCTAAGAAGGACTTGGGCCTATGATGAACCCCTTCAGTTTTAACACCACCCCGAGCCTGCGTATGGGGGCGGGCTTGGCTGGTGAGTTGGGGCAGATCACGCGCCCAATTTGCGGCGATCGGGTGCTTTTGGTCACTGACCCGGGCATGATGGCCACCGGCCTTGTGCAGCAGGCGACAGATTGCCTGCGCGCGGCTGGCGTGGAGGTGACGCTCTTTGATCAGGTGCAAGCCGATCCACCAGAGGAAATCGTGTTGCAGGCCGCTCAGCAAGCGCTCGGAAAAACCGGGGTGATTGGATTTGGTGGCGGGTCGTCCTTGGATGTGGCCAAACTGGCCGCGCTTTTGGCCGCTTCAAATCAGCCATTGGCGGAAGCTTACGGGATTGGCAACGCACAGGGTCCGCGCTTGCCGCTGGTTTTGGTGCCAACCACTGCGGGGACTGGCTCAGAGGTGACGCCAATTTCGATTGTAACCACCGGGGCATCGGAGAAAATGGGCGTGGTGAGCCCTTTGCTTTTGCCGGATATGGCACTGCTTGATCCGGAACTGACGCTTGGATTGCCGGCGCATGTGACGGCTGCAACTGGTATTGATGCCATGGTTCATGCGATTGAAGCCTACGCCAGTGTCAATGCCAACAACAATCCAATCAGCCGTGCGCTGGCGGTCGAGGCGCTGGGGCTCATGGGCCGTATGCTGTTGCGGGCCGTGCAAAAGCCTGATGATCTCGAAGCGCGTACGGGTATGCTTTTGGGCTCCATGTTGGCCGGTCAAGCCTTTGCCAATTCGCCCGTGGCGGCCGTGCATGCCTTGGCCTATCCAATTGGGGGACACTATAAGGTCCCGCATGGGCTCTCGAATGCTTTGGTTCTGCCGCATGTCTTGCGCTTCAATGCGCAGGTTGCGCCCCAGGCCTATGCGGCGCTCTTGCCACATGTTTTCCCGGATCTACCCGCAATGAGCGTGGCGGAGGCGGCCCTGCAGTTTGCTGAAAGTATGGCTGATTTGAGCCGGGCTTGCGGGCTTGAGCAAGGTTTGCGCGACATGGGCATCGCGCGCGAGGCGCTGCCAATCCTGGCGCGAGACGCCATGAATCAAACGCGTCTTTTGGTGAATAATCCGCGTCCTGTCGATGAGGCCGCGGCTCTGAAAATTTATGAGGCCGCTTGGTGAGACCCGCTCCGACCACCCGCGCGCAATATCGCGCCTTTTCGACCCTCACCACCCGTTGGATCGACAACGATATCTATGGGCATATGAACAATGCTGTGCATTATCAGCTTTTTGATACGGCTGTGAATGGGCATTTGCTGGAGCAGGGCGCATTGGATCTCCGGGGCGGCGCTGGGGTGTTTTTGGTGGTCGAAACGGGCTGTCACTATTTCAGCGAATTGGCTTTTCCTGATCTTGTCACAGCAGGGATCAAATTGCGTAAGCTGGGCACGTCATCGGTGACCTATGAGGTCGGCCTCTTTCGCGGTGAGGCGCAAAGCGCCGCTGCGCAGGGCCACTTCGTGCATGTCTATGTGGATCGTGAAACGCGGCGGCCGATGCCTATGACAGCTGCGCTGCGGGCTATTTTGGAGCGGCTGCTATAGATGGGGTGCGCGCCACAGGCGATAGGGCCCCCTGTGGCGCTCAGTGCTCAAAAATTGACTTGAAGTTTTACACCAAATGTATTGGCTGAATTGCCGGTGTAAACGGGCGAGGCGGGGCCATATCCCGTGATGGTCACATCATCAAACTCTGTTCTGCTGTAGCCTGCGCTGATGCTGGTGGTCTCGCTGAGCGTATACTTTACTCCCAAGTTATAGGATTGATTGCCCCCTGAAATTGTGAAGAGGCTGGTATCGGTTGCTCCAACACCGGCTTCTCGGGTGTAGGACAGCGAGGCTGAAATCTTGTCTGAAAACTTGCGCCCAAGTCCGATGCTGTATTTCGTTGAATCGCTAAAGCTGTTGTTGATCGCGGCTTGGCCGTGGGTTGTGGCTGCGCCGACGGTAATCGGTGTTGCGCCCCATTTTGCGCGATGCACGGAACCGAACAGCAATGTATCCGCGGCGATGCCAGATTGAAAATTCAACGTCATGGTTTGCGGACGTTTGAGAGATGTTGCGAGAGGCGATGGAAACGGCGTGGTGCCGGTTGGAGAAGTATAGTTTGTTGTCGTTGATAAATCAGACTCGCTTTGCAGCCGCAATTCGACTCGCAGTGCGATAGCGGGTCGCGAATAGGTGACGCCGGCAAGGTAGCCCGTGCCTGAGCTGCTTGAAATGTCATAGCGACCTGCCGGTGTGCTGATGACAGATGTGCCGAGTTTATCACTGTTGATGCCAGCTAAGACTGAAAAACTTTCACTTAAGTCATATTTAAGCAATGCTGTAAGCGTTTCAATATTCGCATCTGCATTGGGGATTGGGTTAGGTGATAAGGTAGGGCTGGCCGCACCGCTCATTTGGATGGCACCAGAGCGATATGTGGTCAGCCCGACGTCGAGGGGTCCAACTTTCGACTTGATCGAAAAACTCGTAAAATTCTGATCTTTCAAAATTTTCGCGCCGTTCGCCTCGGTGAGGTTGGAATTCAGTGACGCGGTGGAGGCGGTTAAAACAGCGCCCTCTTCGTACATGAAGCCCGTGTCGAGGGTTTGAGCTTCAAACCCACCGGCCTGTGCGATGGATGCAGTTGTGGTCAATAGAATCGCAGGTAGTAGGCTCAATTTCATTGGTTTTCTCCCGAAATTACTTAATCGCATTATAACTCTGCAACTGGCCACAGTTTGGCCGCGTTTGAGCTTTTGTACAACATATTATTCATCGGCAAACTTGGTTCAGCTCGTTGCCTCGAGCGCAATCTTTTTATCGTTCGGCTTTAAAGTCAAATAAAAAAGCCCGCTCTTGCGAGCGGGCTTTTCTAATTTAGTCGGTGTTTGGTTGTGGATTAAGCCAGATCGAAACGATCTGCATCCATCACTTTTGTCCAAGCGGCAATGAAGCGTTTCACAAAGAGCGGTTCAGCGTCCGATGTTGCGAAGGCTTCGGCCAAGGCGCGCAATTGCGAGTTGGAGCCAAACACCAAATCGACCCGGCTGGCGGTCCATTTCACGGCACCAGTGGCCCGATCGCGGCCTTCAAAGCGAGTCTCGTCACCGGAAACATCGACCCATTTTGTGCCCATATCGAGCAGGTTGACAAAAAAGTCGTTGCTCAAGGTTTCAGGACGATCGGTGAAGACGCCGTCTTGGACGCCATGGCTATTGGCGCCCAAAACCCGAAGCCCGCCGACCAGCGCAGTCATCTCAGGGGCGTTGAGGGTCAACAGCTGGGCGCGATCTATTAGGAGCTCTTCGGCAGAGACGCTGAAGCTTTTCTTCTGATAGTTGCGGAACCCGTCAACCTGTGGCTCTAGCACGTCAAAAGACTCTGCATCCGTTTGCTCTTGAGTGGCATCGCCGCGCCCGGGTGTGAAGGGCACGCTGACCGAATGGCCCGCAGCTTTCGCGGCCGATTCAATAGCCGCCGCGCCGCCGAGCACGATCAAATCTGCCATTGAAACAGGTTTCTTGAAGCCTGCCTGAACGGTTTCAAGGGCGTTTAAGACTTCGGCCAATTGCTCTGGTTGGTTCACATCCCAATCTTTTTGCGGCGCAAGCCGCAGCCGCGCGCCATTGGCGCCGCCGCGTTTGTCAGAGCCGCGGAAGGTTGAGGCAGACGCCCAAGCGGTTGAGACCAATTGCGAGATCGACAGGCCTGTGCCCATGATGGCCGCTTTCAAATCTGCGATATCCGCTGCGCTGAGCTCCACATTGCCGGCGGGGATGGGATCTTGCCAGATCAGATCTTCTGCAGGCACCTCTGGACCTTTGTACAACACTTTCGGCCCCATGTCGCGGTGGGTCAGTTTGAACCATGCGCGTGCGAAGGCATCAGCGAAGGCATCGGGATTGGCGTGGAAGTGCCGCGAGATTTTCTCATAAGCGGGATCCATGCGCATGGCCATATCGGCGGTTGTCATCATCACGGGAACAGTTTTGCCCGACCCGTCGACCTGAGGCGCATGGTCCTCATCTGAAAGGCCTTTGGCATGCCAAATTTGCGCGCCAGCGGGGCTTTTTGTCAATTCCCAGTCATATCCGAAGAGAAGATCGAAATAGCCCATATCCCATTGTGTGGGATGAGACGTCCAGGGGCCTTCAATGCCGCTGGTTGTGGTGTGAATGCCCAGGCCGCTTTCGAAATCATTCTTCCAACCGAAGCCTTGCTCAACAATGCTCGCGCCTTCCGGCTCTGCGCCCACCAGCTCGGGATCGCCGGCGCCATGGGCTTTGCCAAAAGTGTGTCCACCGGCCACAAGCGCCACAGTTTCTTCATCATTCATGGCCATGCGTGCGAAGGTTTCGCGGATGTCATAGCCAGAGGCGATGGGATCAGGGTTGCCATTCGGGCCTTCTGGGTTCACGTAGATCAAGCCCATTTGCACGGCCGCCAGCGGGTTTTCCAACTCGCGCTCGCCACTGTAGCGGTTGTCGTCAAGCCAGCCCTCTTCGGTGCCCCAATAGATGTCTTCTTCGGGTTCCCAAACATCGACGCGACCGCCTCCGAAGCCAAAGGTTTTGAAGCCCATAGATTCAAGCGCAACATTGCCGGCCAAAATCATCAAATCGGCCCAGGACAAAGCCTTGCCGTATTTTTGTTTGACGGGCCAAAGCAAGCGCCGGGCCTTGTCGAGGTTGCCGTTGTCAGGCCAGCTGTTGAGCGGTGCAAAACGCTGTTGCCCCGCCCCCGCGCCGCCGCGCCCATCAGCGGTGCGATAGGTGCCAGCGCTGTGCCAGGCCATACGAATGAAGAAGGGACCGTAATGCCCGTAATCTGCGGGCCACCAGTCCTGGCTGTCGGTCATCAACGCGGTTAAATCGGCTTTGACAGCAGCCAGATCCAATTTGGCAAATTCCGTTGCATAATCAAAATCCGCGTCCATCGGGTCCGAGGCTGGCGTATTTTGAGCGAGAATCTTTAAATTCAGCTGATTGGGCCACCAATCGGCATTGGACCGCCCACGGGAGGCCGCATTGGTCGCGGTTCCATGTATTACCGGGCATTTGCCGCTGTTGGATATGTCATTTCCGTCCATGTTCTCTCTCCGAATTTCACTGGTGGTTTTGAGTGTCTTGGTAAATTGCCTTGGGCCTTAGGGCAACACGTAACAAATAAGTCGGCAAACATTATCTTCAACCGCCGGCTGTGTCACGACAGGGGATGGAAGGGCGACCGCCTCGAACCGCCGCGCTCCGCGATTAAGCGGGGCAGGGGTATCGCCGCCGCTGCCGATTTATTGAAATTATTGTCAGATCGCCAATTTTCTTGGCCCTCGGTTGATTTTTTTTGTCTTAGTGGTAAATACCTAGGTCATTACCATTATGAAGAAAAACTTTTATACAACATTAGATTATGTTCAGGCGACCCTATGAAAAAACTAAGCTCGATCGATGACTGTGGTCCCGACAGGGCTTTTATTGTTGAAGGACAGAATGTTCAGTTTGACTATACCCCGCGGTCATCTGAACTGTTGATATGCTTTGATAATCTTAGTCTTGTGGATAGGGGATTTCCTCGCGCGCCGTGGCTATCAAAATATGCCGCAAATTTAGGCTATTCAATTTTGGGCGTCCAAGCCTACACAAAAGATTGGTATCGTACGACCAATGTTCACGAAATGTTGGAGGGTTTGAGATCCTTAGGTTTCTACGAGGGGTTTGACAAAATTGTTGTAACAGGCGGCTCAATGGGAGCCTTTGCAGCGCTCTGTTTTGCGCCACTTATTCCGGGTGCAGTGGTGTTGGCATTCAGCCCGCAATCAACGCTGAATACAGATTTGGTCCCCCAGGAACGTCGATTTGCACCCGCGCGCAGAAAATTCGATTGGGTGACCCCACCTTACCATGATGCCAATGTAAATCTAATTAAAATCAGTAAAGCATTGGTTATTTACGATCCGTATCTACCTGAAGATAAGGCGCAATGTTCGCGACTCATTGCTCCAAATGTGGTCCATCATAAAATTCCATTTTTTGACCATGCGACGCCACGTTTAGTCGCAAAATGCGGTGTGCTCGAGCAGTTGATCAAGGACGTCACAGAACATGGCGCCATTTCCCCCTCGGTTTTTCGGGGGTTGCGCCAAAAGCGCGACATGAGGATCTGGAATCGACGCTTTATTGAGCACTTGGATCGCGTCGGCCCACCGTCTCGCCGCGAGAAAGTTGCTGCTTTGATCCGCGCGAAGCGGCCAGACTATTATTTTGCGCGCCCGCTCGCCCCAATGAAAAACCTTCAAATTTCTGCGCCCGTGATTGAAAGAAAAGCCCGGCCACTCGTGGGATTTTTGCGTTTCTCGTACCTCGGGGCAAGTGACACACGCTTAAAGTTCAACCAAGCCGGTGCCGAGCAGCAGTTGTTTGCAGCCGATCGTTTGGCAGCCAGATTTCATTTTTTTGAAAAACTTCTCTTGCCTTCGTTGAAGTTGCAGACTTCAGATGATTTTAAATTGCGTATCATCAGTTCCGATGTAATGCCGCAAATTTACCAGCAAAGGCTACAAGACGTCTTGGCCGACATACCCAATGCTCAGGTTGTTTTTTCAAAGACTCGTAACATCGGCGACGAGATCGGTCCAATCTTGGATCATGAGAGCAGCTTGTCGCATGATGGGCATGTTATTTCCTTTCGTGTCGACGATGATGACGCATTAAGTATGCATTTCATCGAGCGGCTGCGAAGAGATGCAGAAAGTTTGAGGGTCAAAACTCTGATCACTTATCCGAATTTGATTGGAATTTTTCTTGAACAGGACCAGAGGCTCGGCGTAAGCGTGCATGAAAGTTTGTGTCACGGAGTTGGTCTTGCACGGATCAATTCGAAACAATTCCTGAACCACCCGTTTCAAATGGTTCATACACGTGTTTGGAGACGCTTTCCCACCTTGATGGACCCCACGTTTGTTTCGGCAATCAGGACATTTCACAGTCAAAATGACACTGCGGTTAATCGTGATAGAAATATATTGGGTCTGAAGCATTTGGCAGGCGATTATGGGACAGATGCGCATATTCAACGCGTGCAGACTGCCCTGACAGAGAACTTCCCCAACCAAACTCTGGAGCGGATTGAGAAAATACTGCAAACGGTTCCGAGCGGCAGCCACTGACCGCCTTGGGTGTTTGACAACAATCGTCCATCTAATTTTGCCAAGTGCACAAAGGATGAGTGGACTGCGCATAGTGCGCCTTGCCGACGTTCCATAAAATTGTCGCTCGCATGGGCTGCCCGTCGGACATGAAGATGCCTCATCCAGCGGGGCAGGGTCTTTGCTTCCTGGGGCCGCGGGTCTGTCTCGAAAGCCTGTACGGCCCTCTCACCTTTTGGAGTCTCTCTGGCAATTTTAGCGTAAAAATATCCATTTAGTGTATTGAATCTAATACATTTAGACCTTTGAGGATTGCCGCTATTTTTGCTACTACCATCTTCAATTTTAAACATTTTACGCAGAGATTTTGGACGCGATTAAGCACGCATTAACGGTCGAACCATAGCACTCACACGCGGACTAACAGCCGGTCTTGCTTTCAAACTATTTGCTCTTGAAGCCGAAACTATCGGAACCAAATATGGTGTATTTTTTTCAATTGGCCCAATATTTCTCACGCCAAATCCTAGCGGGTGTTTTAGCTCTCTTCACGCTCCTGGCAACGCCAGCTTCGGGGCAATTTCTGTCCGACGGTGTGACCCCTGTGAACCCGATTCCCAATTCAAACGCCATATTGTTGGCGCATATCGGAAACTGTCTTGCTGAACAGCCGGTGACCGGGCTGTGTACCACTTGGGGGGATAACTCTGGATTTGGGGCGATCCCGAGCTGGGATGTGACCAATGTGAACGATTTCGGCAATGCGTTTTTGAACAGAACCACCTTCAATGGTGACCTTTCGCGATGGAATATGATCAATGCAACCTCGCTCTACCGCATGTTCCAAAATGCGCGCGCCTTCAATCGAGACATTTCGCAGTGGACTGTGAGCAATGTGAGGAATTTCGATGGCACATTCTACATCGCGCAGGCCTTCAATCAGGATATCAGCGGTTGGGATACGTCTGGCGCCACCGACATGAAAAACATGCTCCAGCAAGCGAATGCATTTAATCAGGACATCCGCAAATGGACGGTCACGGCTGCAGTGGATCGCACCAATATGTTCCTAAACGCTCCTGCGATGACGG
>Ga0181557_1001289_pt1 | contig 29031 bp, 22 predicted proteins | sample 011ome_23_FD_148632 | JGI IMG/M metagenome (GOLD analysis project Ga0181557, IMG submission 148632) | Coastal salt marsh microbial communities from the Groves Creek Marsh, Skidaway Island, Georgia - 011506CT metaG (spades assembly) | ecosystem: Environmental > Aquatic > Marine > Intertidal zone...
TCTATTACACATGCTAAATTCATCTGCGCCGATGACATGGCATAAATCAGTGCATCGGCCCAACCATAAGAGGTTCTCATGCTTACCATCGGCGACACTGTTCCTGCCATTGACATTGCGACGGATACCGCGCGTTTTTCGTTAGCCCAGCATGATGGCAAAAAAATGGTCATTTTCTTTTTTCCGCGGGCCGATACGTCCGGTTGCACAAAAGAGTCGATCCAATTTTCGGAACTTATCGAGGATTTTGCCGGCACCGGCACCGAAGTTATCGGCATTTCCAAGGACACGCCGCAAAAACAGGCTAAATTTCGCGCAAAATATGACCTGAAATGCCATCTTGGTGCCGACCATGAGACGGATATATGTGAACAATTTGGTGTGTGGGTCGAAAAATCAATGTATGGCAAAACCTATATGGGTATTCAGCGCGCCACCTTTGTCGTCGATAGCACCGGCCACATCGCCGCTGTCTGGCCAAAAGTCAAAGTCGATGGGCATGCCGCCGAAGTTCTCGAATTTGTCAAAGCCATGTAACCGATGCCGCTTCCCATTCCCTTGACAGCCAGCGTCGTCACCGCGCTGAACACAGCAGACCCGCATGAAAAAGCCCGGCTTACCCGCCAGCTTGTGGCCAACTGGCGTGATGACAGTTCGGTTGAGCTTGGCAATACGCCGCCGCCAGCGCGTCCAGCCCGACCAGCTAAGCCGGCACTGTTACCACCCCGCGATGTGCCGCGCCGCCGTATCACAGCAAGCGACAGCGGGCGTGTCGCTTTGTTGCATGCGATTGCCCATATCGAACTCAATGCCATTGATCTGGCGCTTGACATGGCGTGCCGATATATCGCGCAGGGTCTCCCCCGGGATTTTTATAGCGACTGGCTTGGCGTTGCCGATGATGAGTCCAGACATTTTCTGATGCTGAGTGATCGGCTTGCGGCGCTGGGCGCATCCTATGGTGATTTGCCGGCGCATGACGGGCTCTGGCAGGCGGCTGACGCCACCAAAAATGATCTGCTGGCACGCTTAGCGATTGCGCCGCTGGTGCTTGAAGCGCGCGGTCTGGATGTCACACCTGCAATGATTGATAAATTGACCAGCGTTGGAGATGACGACAGCGCCGCCGCCCTCACCATCATTATGACCGACGAGGTTGGACATGTGGCGGTTGGCAAACGTTGGTTTGATTTTGTCTGCGGCCTTAACCGGCTCGACCCGGTCAGCAGTTGGCATAAACTGGTGACGCAGTATTTCCATGGCGAGCTGAAGCCGCCTTTTAACATTGCCGCGCGCCGCGCTGCCAAATTTTCCGCTGCCTTTTATGGGCCGCTTGCCACACGCGATGATTTGGTCGGCCCCGCCAGTTAGCGCTGCTCCACCAGTTAACGCTGCCCCGCCAGCTAACGCTGGTTGCCGACGCGGGATGCCAGACTTGCCGCGATAAAATCGTCAAGATCACCATCCAGCACGCCCTGCGCATTGCCCTTTTCAACCGACGTGCGCAAATCCTTTACCATCTGATAAGGGTGCAAAACATAAGACCGAATTTGATTGCCCCAGCCAATTTCGGTTTTGCTAGCCGCCGCATCATTCGCAGCGTCTTCGCGGCGTTGCAATTCCAGCTCATAAAGACGTGCCTTCAACATGTTAAAAGCGGTGGCGCGGTTGCGGTGCTGCGATCTGTCATTCTGGCATTGCACAACAATATTTGTCGGCAAATGCGTGATCCGGATGGCCGAGTCCGTTTTATTGACATGCTGTCCGCCCGCACCTGATGCCCGGTAGGTGTCGATACGCAAATCTTTTTCTTCAATTTCAACTTCGATATTATCATCCACAACCGGATAGACCCAGACGCTGGCAAAGCTTGTATGGCGTCGCGCAGAGCTGTCATAGGGTGAAATTCTGACCAGCCGGTGCACCCCGGATTCGGTTTTCATCCAGCCATAAGCGGTGTCACCATTCACCCGCATCGTGACTGATTTTATGCCAGCTTCCTCGCCTGCACTTTCTTCGATCATCTCAATCTTAAAACCGCGCGCATCGCACCAACGGCTATACATGCGGACCAGCATCTGCGCCCAATCCTGGGCTTCGGTGCCGCCAGCACCGGCATGAATTTCAACAAAGCAGTTATTGCCATCGGCCTCACCAGACAGCAGACTTTCAAGCTGCCGCTGTTCCGCGATTGCAACAAGCGACGTCAAAGTGGCCTCGGCTTCAGCAACAATCTCGGCGTCGCCCTCAGCCGTTCCCAGCTCGATCAGGTCAACCGCATCGGTCATTTCACCCTGCAAGGAAGTAATCGCCTGAATCTGACGTTCGAGCTGGTTCTTTTCCCGCATAACATTTTGTGCCACCGCCTGATCATTCCAGAAATCAGCGGCTGTCGTTTGCGCTTCCAGATCAGCAAGCCGATCCTGTGCGTCATCAAAATTGACATGCTTGCGCAGCAATTCTAATGACGATTTGATCACCTCGATTTTCGCAATTGTTTCCGCCTGCATCATGCTGTCCTGTAAAATTTGCGTAGATGGCACCGAAGCCGACCGACTGTTCCTAACCCCGCAAATGGGGTGTGGCAAGCCCGAAAACATTGCAACGGGCGCGACAGCCGTTAGTACAGACCCTGCGTTGTGAGTGCCCCGCCGGTCACCGTGCCACCCGAGTCAGTGGCAGCTTGCGGCACATCAATCAACGCCCCTCCCGGCCGCTGGCCGGGCTTAAACACCTCGACAATCGCGTTCTTGTCTCCCGGCAACACCCGTTCACCGGTTTCAGCATGCACCGGAATCAACAGAATATCATTTGGCCGCCGGAACGGGATCACCGGCTTGTCTATCTGCGATCGCGCAATGAAATCTCCAAAAATTGGCACCGCGACCGTTGAACCGGTCTCGCTTTTGCCAAGAGGGCGCGGCATGTCGTAACCAACAAATACGCCAACCACAAGGTCAGGCGTAAAGCCGATAAACCAGCCATTCGTATTGTCATTCGTTGTGCCGGTTTTACCAGCCACCGCCAGACCCAGATTATTGATAAACCGGCCGGTGCCGCGCTTGACCACGCCTTCGAGCATCGACACCATCTGAAAGGCCGAAGCAGGCGAGGTGATTTGTTGCCGATCATCGGATAACACCGGCACTGTGTCGGCGTCACTGCTGCTGCCGCATTTTACACAATCGCGGCGATCATGCCGATAGATGGTTTTGCCATGCCGATCCTGAATACGGTCAATCAGGCTCGGGGTGATTTCATGACCACCATTCACCAGCATGCCATAGGCAGCGGTCAGACGTAGCAAGGTGGTTTCACCCGCACCAAGCGACATCGACAGCAATGGCGGCAGATTATCATTGAGACCGAAACGCCGGGCATACTCCTGTACCTTGTCCATGCCCAAATTCATCGCCAGCCTTGCGGTCATCAAATTACGCGATTTTTCAATCCCCAGCCGCATGATCGATGGCCCATAAAACCGTTTTGTATAATTTGCCGGTTTCCATTTTGGTTTGCCCGGCCCCTGATCAACAACCAAGGGTGCATCCAGAATCCGGGTTGTCGGGCTAAAGCCTGCGTCAAGCGCGGCCAAATATACAAAAGGTTTGAACGCCGACCCCGGCTGGCGCATCGCTTGTGTTGCCCGGTTAAATTCAGACTCGGCATGATTATAGCCACCAGCCATCGCCAGCAACCGCCCGGTATGTGGATCCATCGCAACGATGGCGCCTTCGGTCGCCGGGCGTTGCCCCAGCGCAAAATCATCTTGTTCTGGCACAAACCCGTTTCTGATCAGATCCGGGGTAAAGCCCGGCGGCTGGACAATCACAATGTCATTGACCTGTAACGCCTCGCGTAAATCACGCAGCGGTGGCGGGCGCACCCCCTCTTCATCACGCGGCGGATAGGCCCAAAATGCCAGTTGAAATGGTATTCTGGCATTGCGGCCCTGCACATAAATATCAGCTGAACGCCGGCTCACTTTGGTGACAAGCGCAGCATAGTGATTGGGGCGCAGTTTTGCCGTGTAGGATTGAAGCGTGGCATCAATATCGGCACCATCCTGCATCTGCCCGAGTGGGCCGCGCCAACCCTGCCGGCGATCAAGCGCCTCTAGCCCCCGCTCCAGCGCATCATCAGCCAGTTGCTGCAAATGCGGATCTAGCGTCGTGCGCACTGATAAGCCGCCGCCATACAGCGCTGTCTGGCCAAATTGCGCCAGCAGCTGGCGACGGACTTCTTCGGTGAAATACGGCGCATTTGCCGAGTCAAAACCTGATTGGCGTTGCAGCTCCAACGGTTCGGATTTCGCCGTTTCGGCCTGATCAGCGGTGATATAACCATTCTGCCACATTTCATCTAACACCCAGTTGCGGCGGGCAATGGCAGCACGGTTATTGCGCTCCGGATGATAGTTATTCGGGGCTTTTGGCAGCGCCGCCAAATAGGCCATTTCAGCCAGCGCCAGTTGATCCAGTGGTTTATCAAAATAATTCAGCGCCGCGGCGGCAACACCATAGCTGCCCATGCCGAGATAAATTTCGTTCAGATAAAGCTCTAAAATCTGATTTTTACTAAAGGCGCGTTCCATCCGAAGCGACAGAATGGCCTCCTTAATTTTGCGGTCGATCGATAATTCATTGCTGAGCAGAAAATTCTTTGTCACTTGCTGGGTAATCGTCGAGGCGCCAATCGGGCGGCGGCCCGAACCATAATTCATAATATTGGTAACGGCGGCGCGCATCAAAGCCCGCAAATCAACGCCAAAATGCTGGTAAAACCCCTTGTCCTCAGCCGAGACGAATGCTTCGACAAGTTTGGGCGGCATCGCCTGCACCGGCACAAATAACCGCTTTTCATTCGCATATTCGGCCAGCAACGCCCCGTCACCAGCGTGGATGCGCGTCGCCACCGGTGGCTCATAATCGGCAAGCTGTTGGTAGTCAGGCAAATCACGCCCATAGGTCCAAAACACCCACAGCACCATGCCGGCGGCGATAATCACCCCCAAAAACACCAATGATATGAAAAAGGATATAAATCTAAACATCGTAACTATCTAAGCGGCAATTTTGGTATATATGTGGCAGCCATCCTGCAAATCTTGTTCCGCCCCGATCGGCTCTAGTCTGGTTCGGGTTACTATTTCGGGCCATAGGCCGTGAGATAATTTATGATCGCCGTGGTCAGCCGCTGGTTCAGCTTGCTGATATAGGCAGGGTTGCGCAAATTCTTTTCATCTTCACGATTTGACAAAAACCCCATCTCGACCAGCACTGATGGCATGTCCGGCGCTTTTAGAACGGCAAAGCCGGCAAACCGGTGACCACGCCGGTCACCCCCCGGCATGTCGCGGATTTGCGCCAATATAGCCGCCGCCAATTGCGATGACTGATTCATCGATTCGCGCTGGAACATGCGCAGCAGTTCTCCCGCCGCGTCGGGATCTTCAACCCCTAGATCCGGCCCGCCAATCAGATCCGCTTTATTTTCCTTGCGCGCCAATGCCGCGGCTTCTTTATCAGATGCGGTATCAGATAGCGTAAAAACCGATATGCCACGGGCTTTGCTCGAATGCGCCGAGTCAGCATGAAGTGAGATAAACACATCAGCCTGCTGGCGGCGAGCCAGCCGGATACGTTCGCGAAGCCGCAGATAGCGGTCGTCACTGCGCGCCAGAATAGGTCGGATCTTTCCCGTTGCCTGCAGTTTTTTGGCCAGATCACGCGCCGCGCCCAGGGTGATTTTTTTCTCCAGCGTACCGGCTTTGCCAATCGCCCCCGGATCTTTGCCGCCATGGCCGGCATCGATAAACACAACCCAGCGCCGGTTCTTGCGCGTTGGGACTGTTTGGGGGGCAGTCGCCGCCTTGCCGGTGCCGGCAGATCGCCTGCTTAATAAGGCTGACTTTGATTTTGGCAGCTTCATTTGCCGGGTGATGGCAGTCGTCGCGCTGCTGGCGGTTTTTGCATCAGCCGGAATCTGCGCAAAACTAAAAACCGGATTCTTTTTGAGTGCCGCCGCCGCCACCATAAAGGCCGTATCACCCACATCAACAAGATCGACGACAAATCGCTGACCGCCAGACGCCGGTGGCAGGACAAATGCACGCACCGGGGCTGCTGGCTGCGCAAGTTCAATGACCAACCGCCCGGTATCGGGCTGCGGCACACCAAAACGATAGGCGCTGGCCGGCCCAACCGACAAATCACCGCGTCGTGGCAATGTCGTCACTTGCCAGCTGGTATCAGCCATATCAATGATCAAGCGATAGGGATCACGCAGCAGCGACAATTGTGCCTGTAATGGCGAAACTGTCTCGACCACAAGGCGCAGCCCCGGCGCCTCATCAATTGTCACCATGCCAACCCGCATGCCGGTGACGGCATTTTGTGCCGAGGCTGCGGTCACAGACGCCAGACCAATGCCCAGCCCAATACCCAGCCCAAAACATAGCCGCGCCAGCATCGCAAGACCAAAATGCCAGACAGCAAACCAAAGGCCAACTATTTCGGCTCCGCCAGCCCTGTCGGTTCTGTCGGCTCTGTTGGCTGAAGAGCGGCACCCCACATGCATGCTTTTAAACACCGGCATAGTCGCGCTGTCCTGTCGAAACCAAATGATCTGATCCTTCGCAACCTAGCCGATCCATCAAATGCAACAAAGTAAAAATCAGGTAAATCGCAAAATGAGCATTAGTTTCTTGGCAAATGCATTTAATAGCGTATATATAGATAGATGTAAGGTGTTGAGATTTGGATATTCTCACTTCATTTGCCGGGCAAAAAGCGACCGGATTATTGAGAAATTCATGTTCATCAGCGCCTTTATTTATGTATTCCTGCTGGCGTTGCCCAGCCGCACTATGCGCCAAAGCGCGATTAAATCAATAATCGACGCGGTCGTCAAACGGCCCCGCATACCATGGCAGCACCACCGGCTAACAAACCGCGTAACGTGACAACTATCGGATCAGTCCAATGACCTTCAACGCCCAAACATATGATCAGCGCCGCCATGCTATTGCGGCCTGTGATGTCGGCGGTCTTTGCGCATTGCATCCTTCTACAACATGCCTGCCATCATCTGCGCCGTCGCCACATAGCTGGCACCGACAGAGTGATCCGGCCGGGGAAAGACAATTTTATGACAAAGCGTATATTAATCGACGCCCGCCAAACCGAAGAAACCCGGGTGGTGCTGCTTAGTGGCACCCGTATTGACGATTTCGACTATGAAACAGAGAACCGCAAACAATTAAAAGGCAATGTATATCTTGCCAGAGTGACGCGTGTTGAACCCTCGTTGCAGGCTGCCTTTGTTGAATATGGCGGCAATCGTCAGGGGTTTCTGGCATTTAGCGAAATTCATCCGGACTATTACCGAATCCCGGTGGAAGACCGTGAAGCGCTGATTGAGGCAGAAACCGCTGTTAGTGACGACGAAGCCGAAGATGCCCCCGAAGATGATGCGCCGGAGACAGTTGGCGGCGAGAGTGCAGAAGACGAGGATATTCGTCCAAAACGCCGGATAAAAAAATATAAAATTCAGGAAGTCATCTCGCGCAAGCAGATCATGCTGGTGCAGGTTGTCAAGGAAGAGCGCGGCAATAAGGGTGCCGCATTAACAACCTATCTGTCGCTTGCCGGACGTTATTGTGTGCTGATGCCAAATAACAGCCGCGGTGGGGGCGTCAGCCGGAAAATCACCAACCCAGCTGATCGCAAACGGCTGAAAACGGTCGTTGGCGGGCTGGATATTGCCAAAGGCATGGCGGTGATTGTGCGCACGGCCGGGGCCAAGCGTACGAAAACAGAAATCGCCCGCGACTATGCTTATCTATCTAAATTATGGGATGAAATCCGTAACCGCACATTGGAATCACAGGCCCCATGCCTGATCCATGAAGAAGGCGATCTGATCAAACGCTCAATTCGCGACATGTATACCAGCGAAGTTGACGAGGTTTTGGTCGAGGGCGAAGAGGCGTATAAAATTGCCCGCAACCAGATGAAAATGCTGATACCCAGCCATCTGAAAAACGTCAAAAAATTTGCCGAAAGCCAGCCGATCTTTCAACATTTCAACGTTGAAAGCCAGATGGAAACGATCCAGAGCCCACAGGTCACATTGAAATCCGGCGGTTATCTGGTGATCAACCAAACCGAAGCGTTGGTCGCGGTTGACGTGAATTCGGGCAAGTCGACGCGCGAACGTAATATCGAAGAAACCGCGCTAAAAACCAATCTTGAGGCGGCTGATGAATTGGCCCGCCAGCTGCGCTTGCGCGATATGTCTGGTTTGATTGTCGTTGATTTCATCGACATGGAAGACAACCGCAACCAGAACGCGGTCGAACGCCGCATGAAAGACGCGATGCGCAACGACCGGGCGCGTGTTCAGATTGGCTCGATCAGTCATTTTGGATTGCTCGAAATGTCGCGCCAGCGCCTGCGCCTTAGCATCAATGAGTCAATCAGCAATCTGTGCCCGCATTGTGAAGGCACAGGCCGCGTCCGCTCAATCGATACGGCCGCCATGCAGGTGCTGCGGTCGATCGAGGATGAGGCGCAAAAAGGCAAAATGGATGTTCTGCACATCACCGTGCATCGTGACATTGCCCTATTCATTCTGAATCATAAACGCATCTCATTGGCAGATATTGAAAGCCGCTTTGGCCTGACCATTGTACTGCATTCAGATGATACTTTGATCGCGCCGGAATATCGTGTCGAGCGTGAGGGCTTTCAGGGCAAGTCACAGCCCCGCCAGAATAACCGGCAAGATCAGCGCAGGGTGCAAAAAACCGAGCCGGTTAAAGCCAGCGATGATGACGATGATCAAAGCGATGCGGCTGATGGTAATGGTCAGTTTGCCGATGATGAATCGGGCGATGGCGACCAACCAAAACGCCGCCGCCGCGGACGTCGGGGGGGTCGGCGTCGGCGCGGCAAACGCAATGGCGAGGAGGCGCAACAAATTGACGCCAGCACGGCTGAGGATGCAGCCGCCAAAAGCGATAATGCCAAAAATGACAATGCCGAAAGCGACAATGACGCTGTGTCCGCACCAAACGATGAGGATGCAAAACCGAAAAAGCCAGCACGAGGCCGCAGCCGCGGTCGGCGTGGTGCGAAAAATGATACCGCTGATGGTGAGACTAACGCCAAAAGCCAGATCGACCCGTCACCAGCCGATAGCACACCAGCCGATAGCACATCAGCCGCTAATGCCGCGCCAGATGCCGCAAATGCCGCAAATGATGGCGAGGTGGTGAAAGACAGCAAAGCCGCACGCAAAACAACCCGCAAAAAAGCCGCGAAAAAGCCGGCGAAACAAAGCGCCGATGCTGGCAGCGATGATGCTGGCAGCGATGATGCTGGCAGCGAGACGGCAAAGCCGGTTGCGAAAAAACCAGCACGCGGCCGCAAGCCGAAAATGGCGAGCGCGGCGGCCAATGACGCGGCGGCATCCGATGATGCAGAGCCAAAAGCTGTAGCGAAAAAACCAGCCCGGGCGACGCGCCCAAAAAAGGCAACAAAAGCCGCAGCCAGTCTGGCCAGTGATGCAAGTGATGCGAACTCGGCCGGCGATACCAGCACAACGTCAGCGAATGGCGATGCTGAGGCTGGTTCGGCAGCGGCAAACCGCGCGCCAATCAGCTCTGCCCCACAGGATGTGATCGAGGTTGGCAATGCAGACCCGGCCGCCCGCAAACGGGGATGGTGGTCGCGCAGCGACTAGGTATGACAGCTGAAAGGCCGGCGCTGTTTTTTGCGCTGGCCTAGCCTGCGGTTGGCAGCCAGCGATTGATTCGCTCAATCGCGGTGCTGATGGTGGCGTGACTGCCAGCATAAGACAAGCGCAGATATCGCGCCCCTTCTGCCCGATCGAAATCAACACCGGGCGTGACAGCGACGCCAGCCTCATTAAGCAGACGTTGCGCAAAGGCGACAGCATCAGTGCTCACCGCGCTGATATCCGCATAGAGATAAAAGGCACCGTCGGCCGGTGCATGCTGACCTAAAAACTCGCTCGGCAATCCGCGTAGCAAGCTGTCGCGATTTTCCTCATAACGCGGCAGATGCGCATCAAGCTCTGCATAGCAATCAAACGCTGCCACCGCCCCATATTGGTTGATTGTGGATGCCGAAATAAACAGGTTCTGAGATATTTTTTCAGCATTATCAACAAGATCATCAGGAAAAATAACCCAGCCCAAACGCCAGCCTGTCATGCAAAAATATTTGGAAAAGGAATTGATGATAATCGCATTCTGATTGAATTGCAGCGCACTGCTGCCGCGCCTGCCATAGGTCAGCCCATGGTAAATTTCATCCATGATAAGCCGCACCCCATGCCGCGCGCACCAGCCGCAAACTGTTTGCAGATCATCATCACTCATCACCACACCTGTCGGGTTTGCCGGGCTGGCCAGCAAAATTCCGTCAGGCAAATTTCCGGATGATTCCAACGCGTCCAGATCCGGCATCCAATGTTGATCAGCACGTGCCGGCAGCAAATCCGGCACCAACCCCAACGCCACCATCAAATTGCGATATGCCGGGTAACCCGGCGTTGCGATCGCGATATGATCGCCAGCGTCAAATGCGGCCAAAAATGAAATTGCAAAGCCGAGCGATGAACCGGGCGTGATGGCAATATGATTCCAGTCAGGGCTTAACCCGTACCAATCCTGATAATGCGCGGCGATGCGCTGCCGCAAGACCGGTTGGCCAAGCGCCACCGAATAGCCATGCGCCGCGGTATGATCAAGCGCGGCGGTAAGTGCCCGGCTGACGGCGGCGGGCGGCGGGGTTGATGGCTGCCCCACTTCAAGATGCATGATGTCCTGACCGGCGGCTTCCAGATGCTGGGCATTCTGCATCACTTGCATAGCAAGAAAAGCCGGAATCTGGTTGGTTTTGCCGATCTTTAAGGTCATTGTTTTGTCCAGAGAACCCATGCCATGCTGTGTCGACGGACGGGCGGTTGGTTTTTGCAAAAAACCCGATATAACAGAGCCGCCATAAACAGACCATAAATTTATGTAATTGACGTGATGATGAATATGATGCTGATGATACGACATTATGCTGTCCGCCTTGTGGTGCTGCTGCTTTTTGCCAGCCTGCCCGGCGTCGTATCTGCCGGCATGATCCGTGACACCGAGCTTGAAAGCGGTCTGCAAAAATTAATGGCACCGCTTGTCAAAGCCGCCGGATACCCCCCCGGTGCTATCGCTGTCAGAATCATTATCGACCCGAATTACAATGCGTTTGTGGCCGGCAAGCAGATTATTTACGTGCATTCGGGCTTGCTGTTAGAGGCGCAATCGACTGAGGAAATTATTGGCGTGCTGGCGCATGAGATTGGCCATTTAAAAGCGGGTCATGTGCCGCGCCGCGACGCCGCCATTGCCGATGCCAATTCGGCGAACGCACTGGCGGCACTGGCGGCTATTGCCATTGCCGCCGGCGGCGGTGGCGGCGATGCGGCGGCTGGTGTATTGATCGGTGGACAGGATCAGGCCACCAGAAAATTGCTGCAAACCATTCGCTATGACGAAGCCGTTGCCGATGAGTTAGGCTTGTCACTTCTCGATAAAACCGGCATTTCAGCCAGTGGATTACGCGACATGATGCAGCGTATGGCGGCACAGCGGGCGCTTCCCGAAAGCCGGCAGTCGCGCTATTACCAAACGCATCCCGGTGCGGTCGAACGACTTGGCGTTTATCAGGATCATGTCAACCGGAAAGACCGCGAAGCCACGCCACTTGCCGATGATATACTGACGCTGGCTGCGCGGCTCAAGACCAAACTGCGCGCCTATGTCGAGCCACCACAATCGGTGTTGACGCAGTTCACTGACGAGACCGTGCCCGGTCATTTATACGCCAGATCAATCGCACGCTATCGCCGGGGCGAGCTGGAAGCGGCGCTTGCGGTTATTGACCGGTTAATAGACATGGTGCCGGACGATCCGTTTTTCCATGAATTTCGCGGCGATATCTTGCTGTCGATGGCACAGCCAAATGCTTCCGCACTTGCCTATGAAACGGCAATCTCACTGCGTCCCGACAGCCCACAAATTCTGCTGAATTATGGCCGGTCTTTAATTGCTGGTGGCCGGGCGGATGATTTTACCAAAGCGATATCAGCGCTGGAAAAAGCCCGTAACGGCGAAGCAAAATGGGCTTTTGCGCACCGCCAGCTTGCCATTGCCTATGGGCGCGCAGGCCGGCTTGCCGATGCCGACATGACGCTTGCCGAAGAGGCACTATTGACGGGCGATACACAACAAGCCATTAAAATGGCGCGCCGCACCCTATCCTATGAAAACCTGCGTGATGAATTACAGAACCGTGCCAATGATATTTTATTTCGCTATGGTGCCGCAGCAAAGTGACGGTTTGCAATAACTATGGCTTTCTATATAGTCAGCATATCAAAAAAAACAGATGCAACACCCTAGGCTGCGGCATCTGAACCGATGGGAATACAGCCATGCGCGTGATCATTGCCCTGTGCTCTTTGTTGGCTTTGTCCAGCACATTGCCTCAACTTGCCAAGGCCGAGCTGGACATATCAGATCGAGCCGCCCTCGATAGCATTATTAAAGAGTTCATCCAGAACAATCCAGAAGTGGTGCGCGACACGCTGATCGCGCTTGCCGCCCGCGAGGAAACTGAACGCAAACAGGCCGGACTGTCCCGCGTGCGTGATGATCAGGGTGATCCGGTCATGGGCAATCCAGATGGTGCCATTACGCTATATGAATTTTCCGACTATAATTGCGGCTATTGCAAACGGGTTTTTGAACCGATCCAGCAGATGTTGCGCGATAATCCGGATGTCCGTCTGGTGATCAAGGAATTTCCGATTTTAAGCCAGTCTTCGCTGGTCGCGGCGCAAGCGGCCATCGCGGCTGAGATGCAGGATAAATTTGCTGATTATCACATTGGCATGATGAGTTATCGCGGGCAAATCACCAATGATGTGGTGATGCGCGTGGCAGAACAGGCCGGGCTGGATAACACACAGCTGCAAAAAGATATGGAAAGCGCGGAAACAGCCGCTATCATCCAGCGCACCCGCGAGGCGGCGGCGGCACTGGCACTGAATGGCACGCCGGCTCTGGTGATCGGTGATACTGTCGTTCCGGGTGCCATCAGCCTTGATGAGCTTGTCGGATTAATTGCTGATGAACGCGCCAAACAAGGCTAAGCTGTTTTCTTACCCCCTCAAACAAGTGTAAAAATGTCATATGGCCCACACATCTAACATCGCAGTTTTGAACGGCCCGAATCTCAACATGCTCGGCATGCGTGAGCCCGATATTTACGGGCATCATACCCTCGCTGATATCGAAGCCAAATGCCGCCTATTGGCGGAAGAGAGAGATATGGGGATTGATTGGTTTCAATCCAATCTGGAAGGGGATTTGATTGACAAAATACAGGCAGTTGCCGGATCGGCAGATTGGATCATCATCAATGCTGCCGGGCTGACCCACACCTCGGTCGCATTGCGCGATGCGCTGGCGCTATTTCCCGGCGGCGTTATTGAGGTACATTTGTCGAATATTCATGCACGCGAATCATTCCGGCATACCTCGCTTATTTCGGCGGTTGCCAAGGGCGTTATTGCCGGCTTTGGCCCGGCATCCTATTATATGGCCATCGACGCCATTTCCTATCTACAATTGGAGACTTGAATAGTATGGCACCTTCATCAAAATCCACCTCGACGCGTTCCGAAACAAAACTTGTTCAGGAATTAGCTGATATTCTGGATCAGGCTGGCCTTGCCGAATTGGAATATGAGACCGAAGCCGTTGCCATTCGCTTGTCACGCGTAAGCAACACGGCCCCGGCTGTTGCCATGGCGCCTGCCCCAGCCGCACCAGTTTCGGCCGCATCACTATCGGCCGGATCAGCACCAGCCGAACCTGCGGCACCTGCCAACCCGGCAGATCATCAGGGTGCTGTGACCTCGCCAATGGTTGGCACGGTCTACACCGCACCAGAGCCAGGCGCCGCTGAATTCGTCACCGAAGGCGATATGGTCAAAGCCGGGCAAACCCTGTTTATTGTGGAAGCGATGAAAGTGATGAACCCGATCACCGCGCCAGCGGCCGGCAAAGTGACAAAGATTTTCGTTCAAAATGCCCAGCCAATTGAATTTGGTGAAGCTCTGGCCATCATAGAATAATCGCCATGTTCAAAAAAATTCTGATCACTAATCGGGGGGATGTGGCGTTACGGGTGCTGCGTGCCTGCAAGGAAATGAATATCCCCTGCGTCGTTGTTCATTCAACAGCCGATGCTGACTCAATGCCGGTGCGGCTTGCCGATGAATCTGTTTGTATCGGCCCCCCGAGCAGTGCCGATTCCTATTTGAATGTACCGGCGATTTTGTCAGCCGTTGCAATTACCGGCGCAGATGCTGTCCATCCCGGTGTTGGATTTTTGTCGGAAAATGCCGATTTTGCCGAGATTGTTGCCGCCCATGGATTGACGTTCATCGGGCCAGAGCCACGTCATATCCGCGCCATGGGTGATAAGGTTGAGGCAAAAATCACTGCGGCTGCGGCTGGCTTGCCGCTGGTACCGGGGTCACCCGGTGCGGTGCATACGATCGACGACGCCAAAAAAATTGCTGCCGAAGTTGGCTATCCACTTCTTGTCAAAGCCGCATCAGGCGGTGGCGGTCGCGGCATGAAAGTGGCCGAAACGGCAGATGATCTGGCAACAGCATTTAGCGCCGCCCGAGCCGAGGCCAAAGCTGCTTTTGGCGATGACACGGTGTATCTGGAACGCTATCTGGGGCAACCACGGCATATTGAGATACAGGTTATTGCCGACTCGCATGGTAATGTTGTGCATCTTGGCGAACGTGAATGTTCGGTGCAACGCCGTCACCAGAAATTATTTGAAGAAGCACCATCACCCGCACTGACAGCCGAAATGCGTGATAAAATTGGCACTATCGCGGCTGAGGCCACCCGCAAAATGGGCTATCTTGGTGTTGGCACGATGGAATTCCTGTTTGAAGATGGTGAATTCTTTTTCATTGAGATGAACACCAGATTGCAGGTTGAACACCCCATCACCGAAGCCATTACCGGGGTTGATCTGGTACGCGAACAAATCCGCATTGCGGCTGGTCATCCGCTGTCTTTCTCGCAACAGGATGTGACCTTTACCGGCCATGCTATTGAATGCCGGATCAATGCCGAGCATCCGCAGACATTCATGCCAACCCCTGGCAAAGTCACCTCATTTCATGCGGCTGGTGGCCCCGGTGTGCGGGTTGAGTCCTGCTTGTATTCCGGCTATTCGGTGCCGCCATATTACGACAGTCTGATCGCCAAGCTGATTGTGCATGGGGATGATCGGGAACATTGTCTGGCGCGGCTGAAACGGGCGTTAGAAGAGTTTGTTGTAGAGCCGATTCCAACGACGCTGACGCTGCATCAGCAACTGGTCGATGCGCCAGCGATCAAAGATGGCAGCTATAATATAAGATGGCTGGAAGAAGTTTTTTTGTCAGAGAATGAAGCGTAAGAAACCAAAGCGTAATTTGCGACATCCGAGACAATGCTATGGCGGATAGCTATCTATATGCGCCCGAAACCATCATAAAGGCCTATGCGCTCGGGCTGTTTCCAATGGCCGAAAGCCATGACAGCAGCGAGATCCGGTTTTATGATCCGGATATGCGCGGGCTGATCCCATTGGATGACTCAATTGGTGGCGGGCTGCATATCCCACGGCGTTTGCGGCGCCGGGTCAAACAGCATCCCTATGAGATTACCATTGATCAGGATTTTGCCGCCGTTATCACCGCCTGTGCCGCGCGCAGTGATACCCGCACCGACACCTGGATCAATAAAGATATCCGCCAGCTCTATATTGCCCTGCATAAACTAGGCTTTGCCCATTCCGTCGAAGCCTGGCTGGATGGAAAATTGGTCGGCGGGCTTTACGGGGTACGCCTGCGGTCTGCGTTTTTCGGTGAGTCGATGTTCTCACGCCAGACTGATTCATCAAAAATTGCTCTGGTGCATTTGATTGCGCGCCTGCGCCATGGCGGCTTTCGCCTGCTGGATGCGCAATTTACCAACGAGCATCTCAAGCAATTTGGGGTCACCGAAATGCCGCGGGTTGATTTTCAACGTCATTTGGCTGATGCGCTGTCGGCTGAAGCTGATCTCAATCTGGCCGCGCCAAGCCTGCCTATGGTCATGGCGATGCTGGCGACAAGCTAGTCAGGGTTACAGGCCAGAATTGTGATGTCATACACCGGATGCTCGAGCGCCGAGATGGCCGGGCTTGAGGAAAACATCCACCCGGAAAACACATCGGTGGGCGGTGCAGACGGGTCATAACCAAGATCCCGAATAACCACAAAAGCCGCATTTTCCGGGGTTTCTTCGGGCGGGTGAAATACACAGCGCTGAACCGTGACTTCTAATGTGCCAAACTGGCGCGGCTCGCCAACCGGTGCCGCCAGCGTCGATATGCGTGCGGTGATTTTATCCAGCGCCTGCATCGTCGCGACGGTGCCGTCAAGCCAGATGCTCGCCTGCGCTGATGCTGACCAACCGACCAAAAGCACGGCCGACAGCATCATTTCACAAAAGCCAAAGCGCCCTAAACCGGCGCTGTATTTATTGTGACGCCGCATTATTGCCAGACGAAAACACCATTTTACCAAGCAAATCACTGATGCTCACCGGATCGCGTGTATCATAAATCACCGCCCCGGCTGCCAGCATTTCATCTTCCGCCCCCGGCATTAATTCCAGATAATTGCCGCCCAGCAAAGAGGCCGCGGTGATCCGCGCACTGCTATCGGCTGGAATTTCGATGTCGGGTGCAATCGCCATGGCGATGCGGGCACTATAGGTAATCGGATCAAGGCTCTGCTCGGTTATGCGGCCAACCTTAATGCCAGAAATACGCACATCATCACCAACCGACAAACCCCCGGTTGAGCCAAATTCAGCGATGATTTCATAGCCGCCATTGCCTTTGATGTCAGCAGCCTCATAGGCCAGAGTCACAAAACCGGCCGCTGCCAGCAAGACAATAGCTCCCATCACAGTTTCAAGTGTGTTCCGCTGCATGGCTTAACTCCCTGATAAATGCGCAAACCAATTTATGTGATTTGATTACGGCAATTTAATTACGGCAATTTGATTAAGACGGTGTCCACGGTTCATAGTCACCGGTCGCCGCGGCGCGCTTGCCGCCTTTTAGCAGATGCCCGGCCGGGCGGTGTGCATGGCTTGTGCCGGTGGTGTTTGGCTGATGCTCTTGTTGCCAGTCATGCCGCAGATAGCCGCCTTCCGGGGGTGGGGTTGCTTCGGTATGGTGCAACCACCCATGCCAGTCGGCTGGCACTTTTGAGGCTTCGGTCATGCCGTTATAGCGCACATAACGGCGCGGTGGCTTGCCAGGCCGAGCCCGGCGTTCTTCATAATAGCGATTACCAAATGCGTCTCGCCCTACCTCGTTAGAGGATAGTTTAACGGAGATTAATGTAATCAAATCCATAGGGCACCCCACAACAATGATTTTACCGCTGTCGCCACGCCTGATCTGCGCCTTGAACCGGGATGGTTCTGACAACAGCTGGCAAGCGGACGACGCGTCACGCCGCGACCGAGTATAGGCGAAAGCAAACAATCTCGTCCAGCACCCTTATCCGCCTCGGTTTATTTTTTCCCAGCCAGCACCCGTCGATCACCAGAAAGCTGTTGATCAATTGGCACCCCAACGCGATCTACCGCGGCTACAAATGAACCGGTGCCACCCCCGCCATCAGATAAATCAACCCGGACAATGACTTGTCCAAAACGCAGCAACAATCATGCCGCGCATAACCATCAGCCAAACATATAAATTTGTTCAAAACAGGATAATAATTAGTTTTTTTATGTTTTGCCTATTTACCAGAAGCCGCTAGATAATGTAGTTTACACCAATGGACGGCCCTACCATGTTGTTGTCCCGGTCGAATTATTCATCACAAGTTTCGGAAAAAAAAGACAAAAACTCACCCCCTCGGTATGTGAGTAAAAAAGATGACAAAGGAATAAATAGATGCAGTTAGAAAGACGGTTCACAAAGGTTGGCCAAGAGGCATATGCGAACATCGAATTCAGACACGCAACCAGCGAGATTCGCAACCCGGATGGCACCATTGTGTTCCGCGCCGAAAATATCGAAGTGCCAGCGCAGTTTTCGCAGGTTGCCACAGACATTCTGGCACAGAAATATTTTCGTAAAGCCGGTGTACCAGCCGCGCTGAAGCAGGTTGAGGAAAATGCGGTTCCGTCATGGCTATGGCGCAGCGAGCCCGACACGAAAGCGCTGGCCAAACTGCCAGAAGACCAGCGCTATTCCGGCGAAACATCAGCCAAGCAGGTGTTTGACCGTTTGGCTGGCACCTGGACATATTGGGGCTGGAAAGGCGGTTATTTTTCTGACGAAAGCGACGCCAAAACCTATTTTGACGAGATGCGTCACATGCTGGCAACACAGATGGCGGCGCCCAACTCACCGCAGTGGTTTAACACCGGCATGCACTGGGCCTATGGCATTGATGGCCCAAGCCAGGGACATTTCTATGTTGATTACAAAAGCGGTAAGCTGACCCGCTCAACCGGTGCCTATGAACATCCACAGCCACATGCCTGTTTCATCCAGTCGGTCAGCGATGATCTGGTGAATGAAGGCGGCATCATGGATTTGTGGGTGCGCGAAGCACGGCTGTTCAAATATGGGTCAGGCACCGGATCGAATTTCAGCCGCTTGCGGGGCGAAGGCGAGAGCCTGTCTGGTGGTGGTAAATCATCTGGCCTGATGAGCTTTTTGCGCATTGGTGACCGGGCAGCTGGCGCCATCAAATCCGGCGGCACAACACGCCGCGCGGCGAAAATGGTGACGGTCGACATCGACCATCCTGATATTGAGGCCTATGTTGATTGGAAGGTTGTCGAAGAACAAAAAGTCGCCGCATTGGTGGCAGGCTCAAAACTAGCGCAAAAGCACATGGGTGCGGTGATGGCCGCATGCCAGCTGGTTGACAGCTATGGCGAAGATGACCGGTTTGACCCGAAAATCAACAAAGAGCTGAAGAAAGCCATTCTGGCCGCCCGTAAATCAATGATCCCGGAAAATTACGTCCAACGGGTGATTCAATTCGCGCAGCAGGGCTATACCGATATTGAGTTCAAGACCTATGACACAGATTGGGACTCAGAGGCCTATCTGACGGTTGCCGGACAAAATTCAAACAATTCTGTGCGGGTCAGCAATGACTATCTGCAAGCCGTGCTTGATGATGGCGAATGGGAATTAATCAACCGCCGTGATGGTGGTGTCGCCAGCCGAATTAAAGCTAGAGATTTGTGGGAGAAAATTGCCTACGCAGCGTGGGCATGTGCGGATCCCGGCCTGCAATATGATACCACCATCAATGAATGGCATACCTGCCCCGAAGGTGGCCGGATTAACGCCTCGAACCCATGTTCGGAATATATGTTCCTTGATGATACCGCCTGTAATCTGGCATCACTGAACCTGATGCAATTCCGCGATGCTGACGGGGAATTTGACATTCCCGCATTTGAGCATGCTGTGCGTTTATGGACAGTGACGTTGGAAGTGTCGGTATTGATGGCACAATTCCCGTCCAAAGAGATTGCACAATTATCATATGAATACCGGACGCTGGGTCTGGGCTTTGCCAACATTGGTGGCATGTTGATGGCCGCCGGTCATTCCTATGACAGTGATGAGGGCCGCGCAATTTGTGGTGCCATTTCGGCGGTAATGACAGGCATTGCCTATGCCACATCGGCCGAAATGGCCAGTGAGGTCGGAGCCTTTCCAAATTACAAGAAAAACGCCAAACATATGCTGCGGGTGATGAAGAATCACCAGCTCGCCGCACAAGGCAAGGCCAGTGGCTATGAAGGGCTGAGCATTCTGCCAGTGCCGCTGGATACCGCGTCATGTCCGGATAAAGCACTTGTCACTGCGGCTGCGGCTGCCTGGGACAAAGCGGTATCGCTTGGTAAAAAGCATGGCTATCGCAACGCGCAAGCCACAGTGATTGCCCCAACCGGCACCATTGGTCTTGTCATGGATTGTGACACCACCGGCATTGAACCTGATTTCGCCATCGTCAAATTCAAGAAACTTGCTGGCGGCGGCTATTTCAAAATCATTAACCGGGTGGTTCCAGAAGCGCTGCAACGGCTTGGCTATGCGCAAAACCAGATTGACGATGTGATCAATTATGCGGTTGGCGCGGGCAGCCTGAAAAGCTGTCAGTCAGTGTCGATCAATGCGCTAAAAGACAAAGGCTTTGGCGATGCTGAAATTGATAAAATCGAAGCTGCTCTTGGCAGTGCCTTTGATATCAAATTTGCCTTCAATCAATTCACCCTCGGGGCCGATTTCTGCAAAGATAAACTGGGAATCAGCGATGCACAGCTGAATGATTTTGATTTTAACATGCTGGAACATCTTGGTTTCAGCAAAGATGAAATCGACGCTGCCAACATTCATATCTGTGGGGCGATGACGCTTGAAGGGGCGCCACATCTCGATGAGGCGCATTTGCCAATCTTTGATTGTGCCAATGTGTGCGGACGGATCGGCAAGCGCTTTTTGTCGGTCGACAGCCACATCACTATGATGGCGGCAGCACAGCCATTTATTTCCGGTGCGATCTCAAAAACCATCAATATGCCAAATTCTGCCGGTGTGCAGGAATGTGGCGACGCCTACATGAAATCCTGGCAACTGGGTCTGAAAGCGAACGCGTTATATCGCGATGGATCAAAGCTGAGCCAGCCATTATCATCAGGCCTTATTGACGAAATTGATGACGAAGATGAAGAGATCACTGCCCCAATGGCGGCCACGACATCGCCGCAAGTCATTGAAAAAGTGGTCGAGCGCATCATCAGCAAAGTTGAACGTGAACGTCTGCCGCACCGCCGTAAAGGCTATACACAAAAAGCCACTGTTGGCGGTCATAAAGTCTATCTGCGGACGGGCGAATATGAGGATGGCCGGATTGGCGAAGTCTTTATTGATATGCACAAAGAAGGCGCTGCCTTCCGCTCATTGATGAATAACTTTGCCATTGCCGTTTCAATCGGCCTGCAATACGGCGTGCCGCTCGAAGAATTTGTTGAGGCCTACACATTCACCAGATTCGAACCACAGGGCATTGTCACAGGCAATGACGCCATCAAGATGTCAACCTCAATTCTGGATTACACCTTCCGGGAATTGGCCATTTCCTATCTGGATCGTGGCGATTTGGGCCATGTCAATGTCGATGACCTTGATGTGACCACAACCGGTGCCGGCGAAACCCAGTCCGACCTTGTCAATAAAGTCACCAGCCGTGGATTTATTCGTAAGCAGGGGTTGGTTGTCTATTCAAATGATGGGTCGGCCGCGGTGGCAAAATCATTCGATGCGGATGCGGAAACCATGCTGGCTGGCGGCGCAGGCGACACTGCGACTGTCACCGCCACCGATACCGCCGCAGAAGTGGTGGTTGGCGCGGTTGCTGACCAGACAGCCGAACGGGTGAAACAGGCGCGCATGCAGGGCTATGAAGGCGAGGCCTGCCCGGAATGTCAGAACTTCACACTGGTGCGCAATGGCACTTGTTTGAAATGCAACACCTGTGGCGGCACCACAGGCTGCAGCTAGATCTCTCCCTGCGGCATAACCTGCAGAACTGGCCCCGTGCTTTATGCCGGGGCCTTTTTCTGTGGCGGTGCCGGCACAGTCATTTTCCTTGCAGCGCGGCGTCGGCTGTGCGAGATTTTTCGAGATAAACCAGTAACCAGACAGCGGCGACATAACATATGGTTTTGCCGCAAAACCAAGACGAGACAATGATGAGCAAAGTCGAAGCAAAACTGAATGAAATGGGAGTGACTATTCCCGACGCACCAACTCCAGCGGCAAATTATCTGCCATTCACACAATCTGGTAATCTGGTATTTGTGTCTGGTCAGGTGCCATTTGTCGATGGCAAGCTGCAGGTGACAGGCACCGTGGGTGCCGATGCCAGCCTTGAAGATGCGCAAGGCCAGGCACGGATCTGTGCGATCAATCTGCTGGCACAGCTAAAAGTGGCTTGTGGTGGTGATCTGGATCGGGTGACACAGGTGGTAAAGCTCGGCGCTTTTGTCGCCTCAGCCAATGATTTTCACAGCCAGCCGACAGTGGTCAATGCGGCATCAGACCTGATGGTGGATGCGTTTGGTGAAGCCGGCCGGCATGCCCGTTTTGCTGTTGGCACGAATGCTCTGCCACTGGGATGTCTGGTGGAAATAGACGGGATCTTTGAAATTCGGTAATCTGTCATTGACACCATTTCGTAACATAACAGCGTTAGCGGCCAGCGGTTGCCGGTGCAGCTTTTTTGGCCCGGCAGTTCATGGACAGTGACGCTTTTACGCTGCGTGTTCATAAAACCATCAGCAGCTTTACGCCGGGGGACTGGAATCGTCTAGCCGGACCAGATAACCCGTTTATCCAGCATGATTTTTTATGCGCCCTCGAAGATGGCGGCGCGGTTGGTGGCGACAGTGGCTGGGACAGCGCGCATATTGGCCTGTCTGACGCCAGCGGTAAGCTTGTCGGGGTTATGCCGCATTATCTGAAACATCATTCCTATGGCGAATATATTTTTGATCACAGCTGGGCAAATGCCTATGCACAGGCGGGCGGCGCCTACTACCCTAAATCGCTGAGCGCGGTGCCGTTCACCCCGGCCACCGGGCCACGGTTGTTGACCGATAGCGATGATCCGGCGGTAAAAGCCACAATGGCGCGCGGGCTGGTGTCGCTTGTCGATCAACACCAGCTGTCATCGGCCCATATCAATTTTTTACCGGCCGACGACGCCCGGCTATTGGCTGATGCTGGCTGGTTAATCCGCAGCGGCACACAATTTCACTGGCATAATCACGGCTATGAAGATTTTGACGGGTTTTTGCAGAACCTATCTTCACGCAAACGCAAAAATATCCGAAAAGAACGCGCCAGTATTGCTGATGCCGGGGTAAAAATGCTGGCGCTGAGCGGTGATGATATAAAGCCACATCATATCGATCATTTTTACGCATTCTATCTCTCAACAATCGACCGCAAATGGGGCGGTGCCTATTTGACCCGCAGGTTTTTTGATATTGTGCATGCCACCATGGCCGAGAAAATTTTATTGGTAATGGCGATATATGATGGCGATTTGATTGGCGGCGCGCTGAACTTTATCGGGACAGACACGCTGTATGGGCGCAATTGGGGCGCATCCAGACATATCCAAAACCTGCATTTCGAAGCCTGTTATTATCAGGCGATTGAATTTGCTATCACCCACAAGCTGCGCTGTGTCGAAGCTGGCGCACAAGGCTTTCACAAAGTTCAGCGCGGCTATCTGCCGGTGACAACCTATTCGGCGCATTGGATTGCGCATGACGGGTTTCGCCACGCTGTCGAGCGGTTTTTACGCGCTGAGGCGCGCGGCGTCGCTGATGAGCAAAACCAGATCGCGCTGGCAAGCCCGTTCCGAAAAAATGCCACCAACTAAAACGTCGCCTTTAATCCACCTACGGCGTTATAAATCCGCCTGCGGGGCTGGTAGGGCTGATTGCCGTTTGCCGGGAAGCGCCTTTGGCGGCGGGGTTTTGACCTGAACATTGAGCTGGCCGTCGACAACATCTACCACCGCAAGACCACAACATCTACCACCGCAAGACCGCCACCGGTCAATGCACCAAACAAAAGCTCATCGGCAAGTGGCTTTTTAATATGTTCCTGCACCACCCGGGCGAGTGGGCGGGCACCATATTTCTCGTCATACCCACGCTCGCCAAGCCAGTTTAACGCTGCCTCGGTCAGTTCTATCTCGACATTGCGATCCGCCAGCTGCGCATCAAGCTGCATAATAAATTTATCAACAACCAGACGAATGACATCCTGCTTTAGCGGCGCAAACGGGATGATGGCATCAAGCCGGTTACGGAATTCCGGGGTAAATATTTTCTCGATGGCTTCAACATCTGCACCTTCATTATGTGTGCGGTTAAAGCCGATGGCCGCTTTCGATAATTCCTGCGCACCGGCATTGCTTGTCATAATCAAAATGACATTGCGGAAATCAACTGATTTTCCGTTGTTATCCGTCAATTTACCGTGATCCATCACCTGCAACAAAATATTAAACAGATCAGGATGCGCTTTTTCTATTTCGTCCAGAAGCAGCACAGCATGCGGGGTCTGGTCAACCGCATCCGTCAACAACCCGCCCTGATCAAAACCAACATAGCCTGGGGGCGCGCCAATCAGCCGCGACACCGTATGGCGCTCCATATATTCGGACATATCAAACCGCATGAGTTTGATGCCCAGCGCCTCGGCCAATTGTTTTGCAACTTCCGTTTTACCAACGCCCGTCGGGCCGGAAAACAGATAGTTGCCAACTGGTTTTTCAGCGTCACGCAAGCCAGCCCGGGACAATTTAATCGCCGATGCCAACGCCGTTATCGCCTGATCCTGGCCAAATACCATCCGTTTTAAATCATCTTCCAATGACGCCAGCACAGCTTTATCGTCACGGCTTACATGTTTTGACGGAATACGCGCCATGGTCGCGACGGTGGCTTCGACTTCCTTTTGCCCAATGGTCTGACGCCTGCGCGATGGCGGCACCAGATTCTGCGCCGCCGCGGCCTCGTCAATAACGTCAATGGCTTTGTCGGGCAATTTTCTGTCATTGATATAACGCGCCGACAAATCCACTGCGGTTTTCAATGCGGCACCGGTAAAACGCACTTTGTGATGCGCCTCATAGCGGCTTTTCAGACCATTCAGAATTTTGATGGTATCAGCGATTGTCGGCTCGGCCACATCAATTTTCTGGAACCGTCGCACCAGCGCCCGGTCCTTTTCAAAATGACCACGATATTCCTTATAGGTCGTCGAGCCGATACAGCGCAGCGTACCTTCCTGCAAGGCCGGCTTTAACAAATTAGACGCGTCCATGGCGCCACCTGATGTGGCACCAGCGCCGATGACCGTATGGATTTCGTCAATGAATAAGATGGCATTTTCATCATCTGCCACGGCCTTCATCACGGCTTTTAAGCGTTCCTCGAAGTCACCACGATAGCGCGTACCTGCCAAAAGCTGCCCCATATCCAGCGCATAGATGACCGCCGTCGACAATACCTCAGGCACATCCCCATCATAAATGCGCAATGCCAGCCCTTCGGCAATCGCGGTTTTACCAACTCCGGGATCACCCACATAAAGCGGGTTATTTTTGGTCCGCCGGCACAACACCTGAATGGTGCGATCCAGTTCGCGGTCGCGGCCGATCAGCGGGTCGATCCGCCCGGCGGCCGCCTTTGCAATCAGATTCACAGCAAATTGGCTTAACGGGTCTTTACCCTCGGCTTCGGTGCTGTCGCTCTCGACGGTTTCGTCATTGCCACGCGCGACATTGCTGCTGCCATGGCTGATAAAAGACACCGCATCCAGCCGCGTCATATTCAATGATTTGAGAAACCAGACAGCGTGACTTTCGCGTTCGGAAAAAATAGACACCAAAACATTCGCGCCAGTCGCCATTTCCCGACCCGATGACTGGGTATGAATGATGGCCCGCTGGATGACGCGTTGGAAACTTGCTGTTGGCTGCACATCCAGACTGTCGCTGTGACTGACAATCGACGCCAGTTCCACCTCAATATATTCATTCAGCTTTTCCAGAAGCGCGGCAATATCAACATTGCAGGCAGTCAACACTTCGCGGGCATCATCATCATCAGTCAGCGCCAACAGCAGATGTTCAAGCGTGGCAAATTCATGCGATCTTGATGCCGCGTTCGACATCGCCCGGCGCAATGTTTCTTCGAGTTCGCGTGACAGCATATGCCTATTCCTTTTCTAACTGTAATTGCAATGGATGCTCGTTCTGCCTGGCATATTGCATAGTCTTCTGGGCTTTGCTTTCGGCAACTTCAAAACTATATACACCGCACACACCAACCCCGCGTTGGTGTACATTCATCATGATTTTAGTGGCCTCACTGCCAGACCGCCCAAAAAATTGCTGCAATACATGCACCACAAACTCCATCGGCGTATAGTCGTCATTCAGCATAATCACTTTGTACATAGACGGTTTTTTGGTGCTGGTGCGGCTATCCAGAACCAATTGTGACTGCCCGCCTCCATTTTTTCTATCATCATCTGTCATGTTGTCATCTTTATCTTATGTCGTCGTCAACATCACCCTTGCTGACGCCTCGTGCTGCGATCCCCCGCCAAATATGCCTCTCCTATGATATTGTTATTAATTCTGATTCGAAAAGGGTCGACAACAAAAAAACCGGTGTTTCTTGGCAAAAAAACCGCAAAACACAGTTTATCAAATTTTTCTTTTTAAGTTCCTTGAGTTGAAAGCTAATTCGGGTATGATTCTTGCTGGTTTGGGTATGTCCTTAAAAAAACTGATGCGGAGCCAACCGTAATGCCAGTAAGTTGCCCGAACACCGGGCCATCAACACGGATCATATCCATCATATCCAGCAAGCTGATGTGGGTGGCTATGCTGTTTTGTCTGGTGCTGGGAAGCGCCGGCACACCGGCTTATGCGGCCAAATATGCGGCCATCGTGATTGAAGAAGACAGCGGCCGCGTGCTGTTTGCCCGCAATGCTGACAAGCTGCGCTATCCGGCGTCGCTCACCAAGATCATGACATTATATCTGTTATTTGAGGATATCGAAGCCGGGCGGTTGACCATGAAGAGCCGTATTCCGGTGTCAAAACTAGCCGCCGGGCGATCCCCGTCAAAGCTGTATCTAAAACCGGGCCAAAGCATCAGTGCCGAGCAGGCAACCTATGCGCTGGTCACCAAATCAGCCAATGATGTGGCGACAGCGATTGCCGAAAAACTGGCCGGTACCGAGCGCGAATTTGCCAAACGCATGACACGCAAAGCCCGCGCACTCGGCATGAGCCGTACAACCTTTCGCAATGCGTCAGGTTTGCCGCACAGCAAACAACGAAGCACGGCCCGTGATATGGCGCGGCTGGCTATCGCGATGCGGCGCGATTTTCCCCAATATTTCAAATATTTTAGCACCAAGAGCTTTAACTGGAAGGGGCGCAAATTTGGCAATCATAACAAATTGCTAAGTAAATTTAGTGGAACCGACGGCATCAAAACCGGTTATATCAATGCGTCTGGTTTTAACCTTGTGGCGACCGTCAAACGCAACAATGTGCGGCTTATTGGTGTGGTTTTTGGCGGCAAAACGTCACGCAGCCGCGACGCCCATATGATGGATATTCTGGCGCGCCAGTTCAAGCGCATCAAACCAGCCCAAGCGCGCCAGCAACTGGCAGCCTTGCCGACCAAATTACCGACCAAATTACCGACCAAATTACCGACCGCAGCGCCAAGCCGGGTCAGTGACACGCCGGAAACCATGCCAAAGCCAAAACAAATTACCGTCAAAAGGCTGGCTGATGCGATGCCGGATGACAGCACACCGGAATTTTTGCAGACCCTGCCGCAAACCGCCAGCCTGTCAGCACTGCCGGACGACAGATCGCAATGGAGTGTGCAGATTGGTAATTTTGCACAACGGGTGAATGCGCATAAGGCGGCGATCCGCGCCCGCCGCATGGCCGATCGTGTGCTGGGCATGACGCCAGCGCATCTGACCCTTGTCACACGCGGCGAAATGCCGCTGTGGCGGGTACGTTTTAATGATCTGGATGAAAGTCAGGCGCGGTCTGCCTGCGCCGCATTATTTGCCGAGGGCAGCCCCTGTATTGCGCTGCGCACAGCCACCACAAAAGGCTAGAATTTCGTTTTCCAGAAATCACCCGCGTTTAAAATTACCGGAAGTCGCGACTTTTCATTCGCGTCTGGCGCATCTGGCGTGTTTTTGACGTGGCTGCCGGGTCGAGATGGCGCAAAAACCCGTTCAGATCAAATAGCGATTCAGCGATAAAATGCGTCACCGACTGCGCCCGCTGGACACGCCCAACAAGGCCGATGATTTGCGCGCGCAGCAATGCATCTCGATAGGTTATGGTCAATTGCGGCCACACAATTACATTCGCCTGCCCCTGCCCGTCTTCAATGGTCAGAAACACCGTGCCGCCAGCCGTGCCGGGGCGCTGGCGCATGGTCACCAGCCCGGCAAGACGCAGCCGCCGGCCATCGCCATGCTGGCCAATGACATGACAAAGCTGCCAGCCGGCCCGCGCCAGCGGCGCTGCCAGCAGATCCAGCGGATGGGCTTTTAAGGACAGACCCAGACTGCGGTAATCTTCGGCCACTTCGCTGCCGGCGCTGGCCACAGGCAATGTCACCTGTGGTTCCTCACCCGGTAATATTTGGCCCGGTAAGATTGGGCCGGGTGTGGTTAATTCTGGTGTGGGGGCGGTATGGTGGTCATCGCTGATCTGTGCAAATAGCGGCAATTCATCATGCCGCTGGCGCCGTAGCCGGCGTATCTGCCACAAGGCCTGACGGCGGCTGAGGCCGAGGCTGCCACAACCATCGGCGGCGGCAACCGCCTGTAACGCCCGCGCCGATACATCGGCCCGCCGCAGCACCTCATCCAGCGTCGCAAATGCCGGCTTCCGGCTGGCGGCGATCCGTTCCCCCTCGCCGCGAGCCAGCCCTTTGACAAGCCGCAAACCAAGCCGCAGGCCATACCGCCCGCCTAATGCATCGGGCGCATCGGGTGCATCGGGTGCATCGACCAGCCGGCTATCCCAGTCCGAATGGTTGATATCCACCGGCAACACCGGCACACCGCTGCGTTTGGCTTCGGCAATCAGCTGTGCCGGCGCGTAAAACCCCAAAGGCTGGGCATTCAGCAAGGCACAGATGAACACATCCGGATAATGGCATTTAATCCAGGCCGAAACATAGACCAGCAAGGCAA
>Ga0181557_1001293_pt1 | contig 28979 bp, 19 predicted proteins | sample 011ome_23_FD_148632 | JGI IMG/M metagenome (GOLD analysis project Ga0181557, IMG submission 148632) | Coastal salt marsh microbial communities from the Groves Creek Marsh, Skidaway Island, Georgia - 011506CT metaG (spades assembly) | ecosystem: Environmental > Aquatic > Marine > Intertidal zone...
CGCAGAGACGAGAAGAAAGGAGCTGTGCAAAAAAGAAAGTATACTTCTAGTCGGTCTCCTACGGATATTCGTTTTAGTAATTGTTACTGACTTTACTTGTCGCGGTTAGTACCTTAACCACTCGGACACGACTGCATTTTTTTTTTCGCAGTCGGCAGGATTTGAACCTAGGGTTTAGGGTTAATAGGCACCCAGGGTTTTAGGGTTTAGGGTTTACCTACGCGGGAATTTCCCAACCGATGTCAAGTTCTTCAACCCTACATCCGCTAAAAACTAACAATAAACTTTAAACAACAAATTTAGGGTTTCAAGCAAAAAGAGAAAATGTCTGTCGATTTTGGGCCCCCCCAAAAGAGCGTAACAGAAAAGCGTACTTATTATATATCTATACATCTCGATACGAAGACGAGAGAGAGCGCACGTCGTCGCGCTACTCCTCGTGTTGAGAAGAGCGCGTTTGTTCTTATTGTTCTTTTTTTCTTCTCTGTCTGGGAGTATAACAATTTGCAATAATAAGAAATGATGGACGAGAAAGATGAAATCATCAAACTTCTCGAATTCGACGTCTCCGGGATGTCCTGCGACCGATGCGCGATGTGGGTGACCGAGGCGATCAAGAAGAACGTCGAGAACGTGGTCGATGTTCGCGTGAAATCGGTGAAGACGACAGAGAGGAACGTTTGTGTGAGTTTAAAGTTGTTGTTGTCTGATGATGATGAGAAAAAAGGTGCCTCCTCCTCCTCCTCTAAGACGGAGACTAAAAATATTATTCGAGCGTTGGAGTTGGCCGGGTATGGATGCGTCGAAAGCAACGAGAATAATACGACAATGAAAACAACAACGAATCCAGGAGTATTCTCAGACGACGACGAAGATGAAGAAGAGGAAAAGGGAAGATTAATAAAGAGTAGTAATTCGGTGTCCTCGTTTACCGAAAAGCAGACGATAAAATCAAAAACGTATCACTTCAACGTGGAAGGCATGACGTGCGCGTCGTGCGTGTCAGGGGTGGAAAACGCGATTAAAAGTATCCAGGACGACTCTATGATTTCGTTTTCGGTGAACTTATTGAGCGAAAGTGCAACAGTGGTAATTGCGAATGACTCGAAGTTGAAACCAGACGATATCGCGAATGAAATTTCAGATTTCGGTTTCGACTGCGCGGTGTCGAAACCGGACGCGATGAAGTTTAACGTTTCCGGCATGGTGTGTCAATCGTGTCCGCCTAGGATTGAGAATGCAATTTTGAAACGGTTCCCAAACGATGTGGTTTCCGTGTCCGCGTCGGAACTGTTGGAGAAAGTGGTGGTTGAAATGAAACCAGGGACGTCCGTCGGCGCGAGGGATATTTTATACGCCATTCAAAGTCTCGGGTACGGGTGCGAAATATGGAACGAAAACGAAAGCGATGAAAAAAAAGGACGGAAATCGAAACTCATCGAACGAAAGTACAAGAAGCAGTTCTTACTCTCCGTCCCGCTGGCGTTGCCGTTGCTTTTGATGATGATTGTGTTTGATCCGATTGACGAGACGAAAGCGTTCTTCATGCAAAAAGTGGACGGTAATCAGCGAGTTTCGCTGATGTGGATCATATCGTGGATATTAGCGACACCGGCGCAATTTGTTCTCGGGTACCAATTCTACGCGCGCGCGTTTTCGGCGATGAAACACAAAACAGCCACCATGGATACGCTCATCGCCATGGGCACGTCCGCCGCGTACTTTTATTCAGTCTACGTCGTCTTGAAAAATGTTTTTTCAAAGTCACACGACGACGAGAATAAACACGGGAAGGAAGACGCGATATTTTTCGAAACGTCCACGGTTTTAATCTCATTTGTACTCTTGGGTAAATGGCTGGAGGCGCGCGCGAAGGGAAAGGCGTCCGAGGCGATACAAAAGCTCGTGTCCTTGGCGCCAAACACGGCAATCATATGCGAAGTCATCAACAACAACATCGAAGCAATGCAGATTGTTTCCGAGCGAGAGATAGATTCAAACTTGTTACAACGCGACGACGTCGTGAAAGTTGTCCCTGGTTCGGCGTTTCCCGTGGATGGCGTCGTTTTGAGCGGTGAAACCGCCGCGGACGAATCCGCGATAACCGGTGAATCCTTACCGGTGCCAAAAACGAAAAACTCCTTTGTCATTGCTGGAACGACAAATACGTTTGGAACCGTATTCGTCGCCGCCACGAACGTCGGTGCGGAACGCGCGTTAAACAAAATCGTGCGTTTGGTAGAAGACGCGCAAACGAGTAAAGCGCCGATACAAGCCAGAGCGGATAAAATTTCTGCCGTCTTCGTCCCGTCTGTCGTCGCGCTGGCGTTTTTATCCTTCATCTTTTGGCTCATCGCCGTGAAAGCGACCACGTCGGTGCCAAAATCATGGACGGAGGACGAAGGCGAGTTTGTATTTTGTTTCGTATTTTTCGTCACGGTATTGGTCATCGCGTGTCCGTGCGCTTTAGGTTTAGCGACACCAACGGCGGTCATGGTTGGCACCGGTGTTGGCGCAAAACTTGGTATTTTGATTAAAGGTGGCGAACCGCTGGAAATCGCGCACGACGTGACCGTCGTGTGTTTCGATAAGACCGGGACGTTAACGCTCGGTAAACCGAGCGTAGTTGAAGTTTTCTGTGCGCCTGGAACAAACGTAGGTATCGATGAAGCGCAGCTGTTGAAAATAGCCGCCGTGGCGGAGAAGAGTTCAGAACATCCGCTCGGGAAAGCCATTGTTTTGTACGTCGAGGAAGACCGCCAACTCGATGTCTCCGATTTGTCCGTGTCAAACTTTGCCGCCGTACCTGGACGAGGATTGGAGTGCATGTTGCGATCGGAGGGAAGACAACAAGAAAAGAAATTGCGCGTCGGTAATTCTGATTTCATTCTCGACGACGACGACGACGGTAGCAAGGCAATTTCGTCGTCGTCGTCGTTCTCCGAAATAATAAGATCCTGCGAAGAAAAAGGATGCACGGTCGTGTGCGTCGAGTTGGACGGCGTTTTCCTCGGTTTCATCGCGTTGGCAGATAAGCCGAGACCAGAGGCGCAAAAAGCGTTGCGAGCGTTGAAACAACGAAACGTTGAAATCGCCATGGTATCTGGCGACAACAAAGCCGTCTGCGAGACGATTGCGCGTCAAATCGGGAGCATCGATTACATTTTTTCACAGTGTTTGCCGCGAGATAAAGTCAACTGCGTCAAAGAGTTGCAAGCGAGAGAACGAAAACCGATCTCTTCGAGTGGTGGTAGTAGTAGTAGTAGTTCGAGGAGGAGGACGAAAAATGGAAAGAACGTCGTCGCGTTTGTCGGTGATGGCGTGAATGATGCACCAGCGATGACGCGCGCGAATATAGGCATCGCCGTCGGTGCTGGCACGGACATCGCCATGGAAGCGGCTGGTATCGTTTTGGTAAAATCTGACATTTTCGACGTCGTCCACGCGCTTGATTTATCGCGCGCCACGTTTCGGCGCATCGAAATGAACTTGTTCTTTTCGTTAGGATACAACGCGCTCGGGATACCCATAGCTGCGGGTCTATTGTACCCATTCGTGAAAGTTCGGTTGCCTCCAGAAGTCGCTGGCTTGGCGATGGCGTTGAGTTCCGTTTCCGTAGTCACGTCGAGTTTAATGTTGAAAAGATTCAAGCGATGCAAAGAAGAGGAAGAGTTTGAAGACGAAGCGGTGGTGACGACAGACAACATAGTCTAGACCGGTAAAAACTACTAGATAATAATAATAGTACATAGCGCATTAAAAATACAACGCGTAGAAGATAGATTTAGCACGTATACTTATCGCTCGTTCAACACCGCTCGACGATCAAAGTATCGCCTCTCGAATCCCTCGCCACGCGATATCTCTCGCCGACGTATATATTCTCGAACCACCCTTTCCCCACCGGCGGCACCGGGAGCGTAAACCCGTTCGAAAACTTCAACCCAGCCGAAAGAAACGTAAAATTCACCTTCCTCTCGTCCAAAATTTCAATCTCGCTCTCCACTACGAACGCGTTCCCACCCGAAAATTCCACCGCGTTTCGCAGCGTCTTCGCCTTTTCGTCTATCGTTTGATACGCGAGCGAGTTTTGAAACGTTTCCAACAAAAACAAAGTCTCCCGTTCGCTCGTCCAGAGAAGCTTCCATCGCGCGGACACACTAAAATCGTTGTTCTTCGTGTTTTTCTCTTCTTCTTCTTCGAGAAGGAGTCTGTCGATGATGGATTCAATCTCCGGGCGTCGCGTCGAGCCTATTCCGCGGTCATCGCTCGACGCGATGGAAATCAGTTCGTCCAAAGTCCCGGACGAGGAAGACGAAGACGACGACGACGACGAACGCGAAACAAAAGCCACTTTTTTGCCGCGACGACGAGAAAAGGTGGTCCCTCTCGAAGTGCAACGAGAACAACAACACTTTTCGAGGCGCGTTTGAGATGACATCGTCGTCGTTATCATCGTCGCGCGTTAAGAGTGGCGCGTTTCGTATCTAAACGCGTTCGTCACTCTTCTCGTCGTCGTTCGAGTCATCATCGCGCGTTCACATCGATGATGCGGTCGTCCACGCGTTCTCCTCCCTCTCAAAACGCTTCGAATCGCGAGGACGAGAGCGAGAGCACTACTGCGCTTCCGCACGTCGGCACCAACCACGACGGATCGAGAATCATCCTCAACCTCGATGTGCGCGCGAAAAGAAACGAGTGCGTTTTCCCGCGTTATCCAAAATGGGTGATTGCATTTCTCCAAAAGAAAACGAACGAACCGGAAGACGCGTGGGTCGTTCTGACGTTCCTCGAGTGTTTCCTCCTCGTGGTGGTACCAGGAGTGATGCTCTTTTTCGTCGATACGAACGAGAAGAAGAAGACGCGCCGCTCGTTTTGGTACGGGCTCGTGTGGTTCGTCATCACGCGAGCTCTGTTTTTGCAAAGATTCACCTTGGCCTTGCACTATCACACGCACGTGAACGCCGTCCGGGCGAAGAAGAGCGAACACTTTAAACGATGTTTAAACGCGATACCGACGTTCATCATAGCGCCATTTTTCGGTATTCCAGCGGGGATATACTGGTACCATCACAACGCGATGCATCACGTGCACGGGAACGCGGCGTACGCGGATTTGAGTTCCACCGAACGCTCGAGAAGAGACTCGGCGTTTGATTTTTTCAAGTATTGGATGCGATTTCTGTTTTTGGCGCCGATTGAGTTATCGATGAACATGCTGAAATATCGAGGGTTGGTAGATGCGGTGCGATGTTATTCGAACGTAGCTGGGAGTTTTGCGGCGTGGTGGTATCTGAATGCAAACGTGAACGCCTCCGCGGCGAATTGGACGCTCGCGTATACCCACGTGATCGCGAGCTTGGGATTGATGTTCGGGAACTGGTCGCAGCACATATTCGTGTGCCCGGACGACCCCAGGAACGATTATAAAAGCACGTATACGTGCATTAATTCGTTCGAGAATCAAAAAACGTTCGACGATGGGTATCACGTGCAACACCACGTGGACAGTCGAATGCACTGGTCGACGTTTGCGAGCAATTTTAGCCGAAAGGAAACGTTAGAGAAGCACGCGAAGGAAGACGCGTTAGTGTTTGAAGGGGTGCATTTTTTCGACGTCGGCTTGTGCGTTATGCTGGGCAAGCTGGACTATTTAGCGGAGAGGTACGTTTTTTACGGACAAAAGAAAAGAACGAAGGAGGAAATCGTGATGGAGTTGAAGAGGCGCTTAGAGCCGATTGAATACGACATCAAGCGAAGATGATAATATTGGACTAGTTAGATATGTAGGTAGTAGTATGTAGTAATGTACGGTATGCAAAATTAAGAATACGAAGAACGTTTAAATCTATAATTTAAACGTATCGCGCCACCTTTCTTCCAAAAGTACGCATCCACAGTAGCCAGCGACATGTCTAACTTTAAAGCTCTGCCGTGACAGAGAATTTCTAAATCTTCTTTCGCGGTGGCATCCATCTTCAGCTTATCGGCGACGTAGTTTCGGACTTTTCGTATGGTGAGTATGCGCGGAGCGTTCACAGACTTTTGCTTTATCGCGTTAACGTCGTAATCGCGGAAATCGCTTATCGCGCTTTCGCAAACAGAGACTGCGAAAGAAGCCTTGGCAGAAGACGGCGCCGGGAAAATTCCAAGCGCGACGTCGAGCGCCCATTTCGGAACGTTCTTTGCCACCTCGGGTAAAGAGATATCCAAAGGTGTAGATTTTGAAAATTCCAACGGTATCGATTCGCGATCTCCAGACGAAAAGCGAAGCCTCGGCGACGACGCGTTGAATTGAAACGCTCGGAATTTGTTCATCAAACCACGATTGTTCGACGCCTTTCTATCTTCGTCATCTTCGGCCGACGCCGACGACGACGACTCTTCGGACGATAAGTCTCTATCCGTCCCGGATTCGCTTCCATCTGCGCGTCGCCGTTGTTTCTCGCGCGCCTCTTCTTTTTGTAAAGCCTCTTTACGTTTCTGTGCAACGTCTCTCTTCGCGCCGACTAATTTTGTCTCGTCCAACGTGTTCAAATGCAAACCAATCAACAACGCTTGCACCATCTCGACGCCCAAGTTTAGTTTCGCATCTGCATTTGCACTTTCGTCGCCTAAATCTATCGCGTACGACTCGGCTTTGGCGAACGTACTTGGACTGAATTCAATTTCGACGGACCCTTCGCGATGACTCAAGTTGAACCATTTCGGCACCGCGCACGGTTCGTTGATCTCGTGGTCGTTCAAAACGACCTCGAACGCGCGATTGGGGAAGGTATTTAGTAAACCTTCCGAAATGTGCCAAACTGACGTAGCACCGGAATCGTCCTCGGTTAGAAATCGCATGCGGTCATGCAGCTCCGCGTGTCTGACGACTGCTGAAGCGGAAGGAATGATCCCGCTCGGCGTCGCGTGCGTGGGACTTCTCTTCCCAGGACTACTATTTTGAAGCATCTGTCTTTTCTGGCTAGAGCTAAGACTCCTCCCGCCACCATCGGCACTGGGAGAAGCGCCGGTGGTAACATTGATGGGACTACTCCTCACTCTCGGGTTCCCGCGGAAACCCTGCGAGGCTGGAGAGGAAGGGTTTAAAAATTTTGCCGGCGAACCGACGGTGAACCAATCGTCGACGTTCGATGACGATTTTGTCGTCGCCGCCGCCGCCGACGACGGCGCTTGACTACTGTCGATGCGCCATCGGCGAATGTCTTTACCAGCCGTGCATACCCATGCCTCGGAACTATTCGCGCTTAAATCGACGCATAAATCCAGAACGCCGTTGTTACCAGCCGCGTCGCTCGTCTCTCGACACAAAATGGCTGATTTTCTCTCTTTGATATCCGTGATGCAAATGTCGCCTTTCGCGCCGCCGGAATAGAATCTGGTAAAGTTCGCGTTTCCAGATACCGCCCAACACCCACCTTCGTGCGCTCCAGCGAACACGTCTGATTGACGACCTAAAGAAATATCCCACACGCGAATGGTCCCATCCGAGGATGCCGTGATTGCAATTTTCCCATCGTCGTTTATACACACGCCTCGCACGGTATCCGTGTGTCCTTTGAGCTTGGAAACTTTACGCTTCATGCGCGCGTCCCACACGCGCAAAGCGAGCTCTGTACCGCCAGATACTATCAGATTTGCATCTTTCGCGATACCCAAGCAATAAATAGACGCCTTGGCACCTTTCAAGGAATACTCGTCCAAGCTCGCGCCTTCGATCGACCATTTTTGTTTCAGCGTTTCCACGTCCCAGGCGAAGAGTTGACCACCGAGACCGCCGCTGGCTAAAATCGATCCGTCTCTATTCGTTGCTAAAGCCATGACGTAATCATCATGCGCTCGCAGTTTCCCTAACGCGCACGACGCGTCGCTAATGTTACTATTTTTATTATCGTTACTATCGGCGCTTCCGCCGAGGCCGGAAGAGTTCAACAAATCGTGCGACCACAATCGAACAGTTTTATCGCTTCCGCCCGAGGCGACGAGCAAAGAATCTCTATTCATCGACGGGACGCGTTTCACGTCGTTCACCCACCCGCGGTGACCCACGAACAGTGCCATCTTTTTCACATCCGCCGCTTCCGAGACGTCCCATAACCGCACGCTCGCGTCTCTTCCAGCCGACGCCAACACTTTCCTCCTCCTCTTATCATCGTTACTATTATCATCGTAACAACTCAGATCCAACGCATTAATGCCACCCACGTGTCTCTCCTCGAATTCCGGGTGCGGTAAAACGTACGCGATTGGTCTTCTCTGTCTCGCTTGCTCCGCGAACTGTTCCTGTTGCGCGTTGTTCATACCGTACCCGAACATCTCAGCACATATACGCTCTTAAAACAAATGGCACACGTTATAAAACAACGTCCAAAACAAGATAAAACTCGCGAACCCGCCGCTGAACCCTTGTCCGAATATCGCGCTTCCGACCGACTCCGCGGCGAATCGTTTCGGTTCGTTTTTGCACCGAAACACGACGGTGACTCCACCGACGACCAAAATCGTCGCGCAATACCAAACGAACCCGATCCAATCGGTCGCGCCTAAAATCCCCGCGATTGATCCGCTCAAAATGGAAAGCGACGTGAACGTTTTCGTGTTGATTTGCGCGTTGTGTGCGATTGATTCTCCGTTGACGAATAAATACTTTTCTTCTTTTTCTTCCAAATTTCGTTGGTGTTGTTTATGCGCGTTGGTGTTGTCGTCGTTGCGTGATGTTGTTTGACGAGCGGACGAAGAAGACATGTGCTGTCAGAGTTGTGCGAAGAAACAGCAGCAGGAGGAGGAGGCGCTCGTCGTCGTGTCACGCTTTCTTTCTCGTATCTCCCGTTTTGAAACGAAAACCAAAAGATGAGCAAACGAGTTCGTATTTGTGTCGTCACTTTCCGTTCGAAACGCGGCGACGTTTTTCCGATGATGTCGCCGCTCCCACCGAAACCTCCTCCACGTTCCGCGACACACATCCCGCGAGACGTGTTCGAACGCATTCAAAAGTTTCACAACGCCGGCGGCGCGCAGACGACAAAGCCGCTCAAAAATGGATCTGCGAGTCATACTAAGATATCTTTAAACGTGGCCGGAGGATGCGCTTCGGCGATTCAGTGGTTGCTCGCCGTCCCGAACGCCTCGAGGACGATCTTATGCGCGAACGTTTTGTACAGTCGAGAGTCGGTGGTACACGCGCTCGATGAGAAAAACGAGGAGAAGAAGAAGAACGCGAAGATGAGAGAATCGTTTTGCGATCGAGAGACGAGCAAAGACCTGGCGAGAGCGGCGTACCGGAAAGCCATAGAAACGCATTACACCAAGAAGAGTTACAAGTTTGGAAGGAAGGAAGAGGAGAGCGGAAACGCGAAGTGGACGACGACGGCGAGGCACATTCTCGGAGTCGGCGCGACGTCTGCGTTCGTCTCGATGTCACCGAAAAGAGGCGAACACAGGTGCTTCGTGAGCGTCTATTCCAAGTTTGGCGTGACGACGAGGAAGGTGACGCTGGATAAAGAGAGCGAGCGATCGAGAGCGGAGGAGGATCGAGTCGCGAGCGAGTGTTTGGTGAGGGCGGCGATCGGAGACGGAGAGAGATGGATGAAGAGGGAAGAAGAAGAGGAGGAAGAAGACGACGACGCGAGCTTTAGTGAAAGAGAAGATGGGGAGGATGAATCTTGGAAAGCGTTTCGTGAAGGCGCGTTGACGTGTAAAGACGACAGGTTGGAGTTTTTGGAGTACGACGCGCCTTGGTTTGAAAAAGCAAACGAGAAGATGAACACGAAGAAGTCTTTATTAGAGAGGTGGTTAGATGTAGGAAGAACGATGAACAATAGTGGTGATGGTAGTGGTAGTAGTAGTAGCAGTAGCAGTAGCGACGATAAGGGTGGTGCATCGAGGAACACGCCCGAACGAAGCGTGTATTCGATGCACGGAGGTAAACTAGAAACAATCGGGTGCTCCACCGCGAATGTTGTCTTGAGTGGGTCGTTCAATCCCGTCCACGAAGGCCATCGAGGCATGTTAGAAGCGGCGACGACATATCTTCGAGAGAAACGAAACCGCGAAAAAACAGAGGGCGGTGAAGACGAACGCGCGTTCCTCGCCACTCCCGCGTTCGAGTTATCCATCTCCAACGCGGATAAAGGCCAACTCGAAACGAACGTCGTCGTCCAACGCGCGAAACAGTTCGACTCGGACGGGCAAAACAGGCTCATTCTCACGAGAGACGCGCCTTTGTTCAGCCAAAAAGCGAAGCTCTTACCAAACACCACCTTTGTCGTCGGTTACGACACCGCCGTTCGCTTAGTCGACCCGAAATATTACGACGATAACGCCGACGTCATGGTTCGAGAGTTACGAAAAATTAAAGACGCGCAGAACTGCGCTTTCCTCGTCTGCGGTCGAAAAGATGATACCTCTTCTTCTTCGAATGCGTTTAAAACTTTGAAGGATATTCGCGTGCCCGACGCAGTTTCGGACGTCTTTGAAGCGCTGGAAACTTTCAGACTAGACATCAGCAGCACGGAAATACGACGAAAATTAAAACCCTAAATTGTTGTAAAAACCTCCTCTTCGAAGAAATTTTATCCTCCTTCGTCTCTTTCGCAGTCGCCACTAATTTTGAGAAACCGCGCGCTTTGAAACAGCCACGCTACCTCTCCTCGCGAAGTCCTAAACACATTTCCGAAGCGCTCGTTTCGCGCGACTGCATTCGCATCACTCGAATTTACTCTTTTCAAACATGTTTTCTTTAACCGCGAGTTCCTTATCCGCGCGCGTACACATCGCGGCGAATTTAGATAAAACCTCAAAATGCTCCTCGTCGTCGAAATCATCATCGTCCAGAACGATGTCGATGCTCGTCAGAGCCGAAGGCAGCCAAGACGAGAGCGAAGGCGACGGGAGAAGAGGCGGCCGAGGCGGCGGCCGAGGCGGCGGCCGAGGCGGCCGAGGTGGCAGAGGCGGCCGAGGTGCCAAGAACGACGACCCGTTCACGGAAAACGTCGTCCAAGTTTCCCGAGTGACGAAAGTGACCAAAGGTGGCTCGCAGATGTCCTTCCGCGCGACGGTTGTCGTCGGAGACGGTAAAGGTGCCGTTGGCGTCGGGTGCAAGAAGGCGAAGGAAGTGCAAGGGGCGGTGATGAAAGCGGCGTCGGACGCGAGAAAGTCCGTGGTGAAGGTGCCGATTGCAAAAGGAGACACGTTCCCGCACAGAGTCACGGTGAAAGGCAACGGCGGGTCGCACATCATGTTGAGACCAGCGGCGCCGGGTACTGGGGTCATCGCCGGTGGGAGTTGCCGATCGGTTTTAGAGCTTGCTGGATACAAAAACTGCTTCGCGAAGCAAATCGGGAGTAACAACCCGTTGAACAACGCTCGCGCTACGGTGAAAGGCTTAGCTCAAATGAGAACCGCGAAAGAGGTCGCGGAATCGAGAGACATGACGCTCGAGGAATTGTTTTCCGCTTAATATAAATACTACTATTATTCTAGAAGGCGAAAGACATGAGAGAGGAATTTTATACTACCATAGCTTCATAAATCGTTGTTCATATCTATTACTATTATTTCACACACCGAAGAAAGACGACGTCGAAATATTCAAAAGCTTTAATTCGTTTGATTATTGGCGACGGAACGCATGACCATCGTCACCAGACCTTCGACGTTCGTTTTCGAGTGAAAAAAGTTACGCATAACTGTGTGACTTGAATCTAACGAGACTGCGTAGTGCCACCACTTATGAGGAATAAATATTGCTTCGTTTTCTTCGACGACGCACGCGTAGAGGTGCTTTCGCGCCTTCTCAGGAATATGCCGCAAAGGATCGATCAACGATTGGTTCATTTCCGTCTGTTCGTCCGCGCTCGAGCAACAGTTTGTCGCGCCAACATCTGCTGCGGGATGAAACAGGACAAACAGCTTTCGTCCTTTGGTTTGCGCTAAAAAACCGTGCGCGTTTTGCGCGTCGTAGTGCAGGCGAGTGATACATCCGGCCGGGCCTATGAACGCTTTGTTCAGCGATCTCGACACGTTCGCGGTCATCGCGTCGACGTGCGATTGCATGTGTGGCGCGGATGACGATTTCACTACGAATTTGAACGTTTCGCGTAAAATCGTTTCGGTTTCGTCCGCCGCTCGAGTAAACGCAGGATGCATGTTCGCGAAATACGGGTTCACTTTTTCCGGGTGCGTTGAAAATATTCGCCACCCGTTGTTATAAAATGGTGCCGGTTTCGCATCGTCGTCGTCTTCGTTACACTTCTCGTAGTCGTCCATGTACTCCTTGTATCTCTTCGAGGTAACGAGCAACGTATTCTGTCTCATGGCGCCCTTGTCCGTTCTTCGAGCGGGCGCTTTATCGTTCACCGTGAGCATTTCTTCCGGGAAGAGATCCAACAAATCGACTCCGTGAAACCTATCCTTGAAGATATTTCGCACCACGCACGGTTTCCCGACGCCATTCTCGCACGTCACAAACTCGTTCTCGAACATTTTCGCGTCCACGGTATCGTTATCGATAATCTCGATCGATTTCGCTTCGCACAAGCTCCCAAACGTTTCAATCTCTTTCGCCTCGGCATCCCTTTCGAACGCGCGCACGAAAGCCTTGTAACTTTCGTGCGCATCCGTCCTGTTTCGATTTCCTTTCACTCTTAACATCGTCTCCGTCGAATCCTTCATCAGCGTCTCCATATCCACCGGCAACGACGGAGGGCAAGAGATGGTGTCGTTGATCTCCGCATTAATCTCTTTCTTCTGCCATCCAATTTCGCTCGGAAACTGCACTGCGAAAACCTCCGGATACGCGCCTCCGTCGTTAAAATCGTCGAAATCCGTCGGACGCCACATCGTTCCCGCCGTATCATCGGGGCTCTCGTTCCCGTAGACTCTTCTGGTCGTAGTCAACGTCTTCATTTTCTTTTCTTTTTTTAAGGATTAAAATATGCGTTTTTTTTTTATTAAGACACGAGACCTCTTTCGGGGACAGACATCTCAAAAGGTCGCTTCAAAACAAAAGGAACGAAGAAGAAACATGGCGACGCAAAGACGAGAACACCAACACCGAGAGCGAGGAGACGAAGGAGAAGATGTGGTCGATCTGGAAAATCATCGTCCGCATCCGTCCGTGCTCTTATCGTCGTCCACCACCCCGTCGCCGCCGAAGAAGAAAAGGCATCCATTTTCCTCCGCCTCGATGAACGAAACGAATACCGGGGACGACGGGAAAGAACAAACGTCTCACGCGTCTTTAAAAGTCCTCTGTTACTTACTCATCTTCATCGCCTCCTTCGTGTTTTACGAGGACTTACTCGTCGCTCGAGTGGCGGTGCGGAAACATTTCTTCGGCCTCGAATCCGGCGTCGGCGCGTCCCAGCTTCTCGGGGAAGAGGAACCAGAGTCGGATTTGATTGACACGAGGACTGGGAAATTAGACCTGAACTTGAGGCACATTTCGAAGCGGAAGCGCGAACGCGTGGAGACGATCGAGGAGCACAACGAGAAAGAACTCATCGATCGAGTGGGGTTAGATAAAGCGGAGGAGATCGTAGAGGAAGAGCAAGAGGAGAAGGAAGGCGCGGAGATGGCGTTACAGATTGAGAAGGAAGAGGAAGAGAAGAAGAAGAGAGAGAAGGAAGAGGCGGAGGCGAGGCGGAGGATCGAGGAGGAGGAAGAGGAAACGCGGAGGAAAAAGGAAGAGGAGAAGAAGGAAGTGTTAGAGAGAGAACGTAGAGAGATGGAAGAGATGGGAAGGGCGAAAGAGGACGCGAAAGAGGACGAGGAGAAGAAGGAAGCGTTGGAAGAAGAAGAGGCGAAGAAGCAGTCGGAAGAGAGTAAGAGTAGTAGAGATGATAGAAATACTAACAACATTAATTTAGGAGAAGAACCAGAACATTTTAGCGAGAAGACGAAAGAAGGGTCGTACGTTAGAGCGACGTCGCATTACGGTCTCAGTTGGTCACCGCCGGCGCCGACGGCACCGCCGACGCCGACGATTCCCAAAGTCGTCGAAGAGGCGGTTGAAATCGGCGACTCGACCGCCATCTCGTTAGAAGACCAGGCGCCGAATTTCGATATTTTTACCGGTGGGGCGTTGCCGCTGAGCGATCCAGAAGACACTCCGGAAGAACACGAATGGCGGTCGATCGGACAGGTGATGCCGATCAACGGTATGGATTTAGATTTCCCGGGGAACTTGAAAGTCGCCGCCGAGAGGAGAAGTTTTCGAAAAGAGATTATTTTGTTCGTTTCGAACAGAGGAGGGAACCATTTAGCCGCGAATACGGTCGCAAATTTACGCAAACTTGGGTTTGAGCATTACATTCTAATCACAAATACGGCGGAGACGTGTTACGATTTGCTCAAAGGCCCGTGGGGCGTCGATTGCGGATGGACTTCGTTTTTACAAAATCGGGCGAAACAAATGGGCACATTTCAAGTCACGGCGGAAGAACAAGCGACGCCGTTTCGTTTGTGGTGGGTGCGATTTCATTACATGGAACGATTAGTTGGGATGGGATATAACCCGATGTACGTAGATACGGACGTACGTTTTGAAATGAACCCGTACCCATTGTTGAAATCGCCTCCGTTTGATAAGTTTACCTTATTCGCTCAAGACGAAAACGGACATCCGGGTGGTTTGAACATTGGATGCGTATACGCGCAAAACGCGCCTGAATTTGGCGTCACTCGATGGGTTCTCAACGAAACCGTCTCGAGAATGCTTCGAATTATCGACACAGAGCCGCCGTTACAGAAATGGAACGGCCAAGTCGCCGCCGGCGCCAAGGAAACGTTGTGGGATCAACACATCTTCAACGACGTCGTAGAAACCGCAGTTTCCGGTAAACCGGTGTTCAAAAGGTCCATGCAACGGTTGATTGACCCTGGAGATGGGAACCGACTGCGCGATGATTGGGTGAAGAACCAAAACTACGACCATTCGGCGTGGGATTTATCCATGGAAAAGATTGACGAAAAAGTCTTGCCGCTCGGTTTGAAAGACGTGGACGTTCGACCGATGAAAGTGGATGACACGTACGAAATCAAATCAAAAAAGTTTCAAGGGTTGAAAGGTTTTTCGCCAACAGAAAACGGGAAGGATCCGAACAAAGACGAATACGTCTGCGGGTTCCCTCCTTGGTTCGTTTCCGGTTGGTCCGGCATCGCCGGTCCGGCGCAAGTCCAAGGCCAACCGGGGTACTGGACGGCGAAACCGGCGAGGATTGTCATGGGCCACGCCGTCGGTGCTTTACGAAAAACGACCACGTTCAAAGGTCTCGGATGGTGGAACTACGGCGCCGAAGCGTATAAGCCGTACAAGTTACAAAACGTGGAGGAAAAATTAGGTAAGAAAGGCGTCCTCGGTTTTATCGGTTTGAAAACGAACGAAGCGAACGCAATAGTCGGCGTAGAATCGCACGGTTTATCCGTGGCCAGGGTTGTTGAAATCGCAACGTCTGCGGGGAGAAGGCCAATCTCACCGACTGTGCCGTGCGATGCGCCTTGGATCGAGAAGAACCCGTCTGCCATGCACGGCATCATGATGCGTCACCAAATTGTTTTGTCCCAACTCTGCGGTCGCGAACGCAACGAGATGTGCTGTCAAAGTTTAAACTTTGATTGCGACGAAGGCGTCATGCTCGAAGTTGATTTCTGGAACGACCCTCGATACGCACGATTTCGCGATGACATTATCGTCGTCTCTGCGAAAGATGTAGTCAACGACAGTGGGAACGAGATTGATTTATCGACGATTGAAGTGAAAATCGATTCGTTATCGCAAGGGAAGAAAACTGTCTTCGTCGACCTCGCCGCGTTGGAAGATTCTTCCATCGTTCCCAAAGGCGTCGGCGAAGCGAAATACGTTCCAGAGAGAGACGCAATATTCGCCACGTGCGATAGATTAGACTGTCGACCTCCGAATAAACCGTTCCCGTCCGAACACGAACCGTGCAGAAGAGTTACGAGTTAGAAAATTTACTAGTTAGCATTAGCACTAAAGTGTGTGTCAAAAAGAAAAGCAAGAACGCGCGATACTATAGTAAGAATAAAAATAAATGTATTCTACTAATAAGTTCAGAAGTTACAACGTCGCCAAAACCTTCTCGTCCAACTCAAAGGTCATCTCCTTCTTGTCTCTTCCGCTCGCGCAATATTCGGCGTATCTGTCCTTCAAAGTCGCCTCCAAATTCGGGTGCTTCGGTTCCCAGCCCAATTTCGCCATCGCCTTCGCGCTCGAAGCGTAAAAGTGCACGACTCTAAACGGAAACTGCTTCTTCGCTTCGACGCCTTCCACGCTGCCTTCTTTGTACGTGACAATCGTCGCTTCTTTGCCCATCGCTTTTGCGCACACCTCCGCCATACCTCTCAACGTGACACCTTTTTGCGTCACGCAGTTGAAGATCTCATCCTTCGCGTTGGCGTTGTCCACGGCGCTGGCAATCATAGTCGCCAAATCTTCCGCGTGGGAGACCGACGCGAACTGGTCGCCACTGCCTGGGATGACAATCGGCTTACCTCTTTGGATTCTATCGAAAAAGTACTCCTCGCAATCTTTGTTCGAGCCATACCCGGTCAAGTATTGCGGTCTGAAAGATGCCATTCCTTTCGGAAACTTCATGTCCACTAAATGCTTCTCGACGATGGCGTGACCGGCGGTTTCTTTCACGGCGTCGCCTTCCACGTGCGGCGGCGTCGGCGTCGGCTTATAAATACCCGCCGAAGAAACGAAGAAAAATTGTTCCGCTCCTGCTTCCTTGGCAAACTCAGCCACCGGCCCGACGCTGTCCAAATCCTTCCCGTTGTTATCGCAGACGATATCAAACTTCGCGCCACTTAAATTGCTCTTCAAATCCGCCGGGTTCGACCACATCGTCTTCACCCCCATCGGTTTCAAATCCTTCTCGAAATACGTAAACGGTGCTTTTTGCATCTTCTTATCCGTCTCTTCACCAACCACGCATAAGGTCACGTCGTGTTTCGCGCTCGCGAGCGTCTTCGAGAGCCAGAACCCGATGTTCGCGTGGCCGCCGCCGTTGGTATTCACGATTAGAACAGATTTGTTTTCCACTTTGAAAGAAACTTTATTCACCGCGTTGGGGGTGTTCAACACCGTTCTCTTCTGCGCGAACGTTTTGCGAGAAGACCCCGCGCACGAGCGCTTGAACGAAAATCGCTGTTTGTTTATATTCATTCGCACGCGTTTGACGCAGGAATGCGCGTGTTGTAAGAGAGAGAGAAAAGAGAGATTAAAGTGAACAACACCACAAAACGTTTCCCGGGTAATCGATCCAAAAAGATATCCAAAAATGTAATCATCATCACGGAGCGCGACTTTCCAAAGGAAGAAGGAAGCTTTGGAGAGGGAAGAAGGGAGCTTTAGAGACGAAACAAAATTTGCGCGACGAAAGAGGTAAAAAAAGAGAGTTTAAAAGAGAGAGAGAATTTAAAGCGCACCTCGACGACGACGGTGGATTGGATGGATTGCATCAGTGTATCGAGGGAAAGAGACTGACGAAAACTCTTCTTCGTTGCGGTTGAAAAAGTGAAGGAACGTTAGAGTTGACACGTCACGAAAAAAAGAGAGAAAGAAAAGCGCACGAAAAAGACGAGAGAGAATGAACAACCAACTGTTGGTGTTGTTCTTTTTTCGTTTTTTCATCCTTTGAGAGCTCTCTGGTGGTTTGACGAGGAACGCTCTCTCGAGGATGAGGATATGAGAGACATTTGACTTCATACTAACGCGAGCGTTTTTCCTTACAAACAACAACGAGTTAACGAGAACACAACCTCGAAAAGAAGCTTTCAAAGAGTATGTTTCTCTCATCCGCCACCAAAGCGTGTTCTTCTTCTTCGGTGGGGAAAACAACAACAACAGCAGCAGTTGCAAAAACGAAGACTTTGCCCCCGCGAGGATGCCGCGACGAGCGAAGAGCTTCTCTGAAGAAGAAGAAGAACGCGTCGGAATCGTTGTTGGTTTTGAGCAGAGGAGGACGACGGGGAAGATTCTTATTGACGAGGAATGAAGCGATAGCGGACCGGTTGACAGAGAGCGGAGAAGACAACGAGCAGCGCGAGAGAAGAGGAAAGAAGAAGGAAGAAACGCTGACGTTACAAACCAACAACAATTCGTCGTCGAAACTGGCGGCGTTGGCGACGTTACTGGAACGCGCGGTCGTGCGAGACTTGGCGGACGAGTTAGCCAACGAAGACGCTACGTGTTCGGTGGAGTACGACCAAGAAGTCTTCGAAGAGTGCACGAATAAAGTCACCGAACAATTAGCCGAAGTGGTGGTTTTGTGCAACAGCGCGGATATGGCGAGCAAGTACAGCTCGAATTTACGGAATAAAGAGCTTTCCAGGTTGAGAGGGTCTTTGTGGAATTTACGCGTGTTGTTGGAGTCGTATTGCGCGACGAAAGGCGGGTGTTCGCTGAACGTGAGACATCGATTCGAGACGTTGCGTTCGGCGGCGATGGAAGTGTTACCGGCGTCGAAGCGTTTGAAAAAAGGGCCCGAGGCGACCGCGATTCCGAATTTACAGGCGGTCATGGAACCGAGAGTGAAGTCATTCGAGGAAGTCATGGGTACCGCGGCGAGTAGCAGCGGCGGCGAGGAAGACGTGGACAATAAGATCTCTCAAAGAGAGATTGCGTTTTACAGAGGCGGACAACCTTCGGTGGAAGGCCGGTCGTGGCTCTCCAAAAACGGGTTTACTCGAGTGGTTGATTTACGAGGCGAAGATCGCGACAATCAGTGGGTGAAACCGTTTGGTGGAGGCGACGGGCAAGGCACGTTTAACCAGAACAAGAAATTCGACACGACGAATATTCCTATAACAGATATGGGCGTTCCTACGAAAGAACAAGTCGAGGAGTTTATCGACATCGCGAACGACGTGTTGGAGAAGAACAAGACGAAGAAAGCTGGAGAGTCGAAGGAGAAGATGTTGTTGCACTGTAAAGCCGGAATTGGACGAACCGGGTGTTTAGTCGCGTGCTGGAGAATTTCGAGAGGCGTGGACGTGGAAGAGGCGTTGGCGATGGAGGCTGGTTTGGTGTGCGATTTCGGATGCATCGCGCAAGAACAATTCGTGAGAGATTACGCCGCAGATTTGAAACACGAAACGGAAGTGAAGAAGTTTGAGCAAGCCGTGGAAAAATCGAAATTTGAAACCGATGCGAAGTATCGAACGTCGTACGATCCCGTCAACGAGTACGGGAGCATGGGAGACGTCACGGATGTCTCTGCCATGGGATCAAACATGATGGGCAACGTTTCCGCGTCGGGTGAATTTTCCAGTTTGGACCAAGCGCCGGACATGTATTTAATCCGAACCGATGGGTTTTCGTGCACGAGAGAACTCGTGGAAAACAGAGAGTTGAAGATTTCGCACCCGTCTACGCAGCAAATGATTTTGGTTTGGAGAGAACCGCCGAAAACAATCTTCTTGTTGAAAAAAATTGGCAACGCGCTTTTACCTCAGTTGGTCGAAGTCGCACACGCGTTGATGACGATGGGAATGCATGTCATTTTAGATACCGACGTGAAGAGAGAATTGGAAGATGAAACGATCAAATTGGAAACCGTGGACGAACAAAACCGAACGGAAGTGCGAACGAAAGCTTTGTGGGTGGAAAAAGATTCGAAAGGAAAAATCCCGAAAGAAGATTGGGGCACGATTGACGTGTGCGTCTGTTTAGGCGGCGACGGGGTTATTTTACACGCGAGTAAAATGTTCCAAGGTCCGACGCCGCCGGTTTTAGGATTCCATTTAGGTTCCTTGGGTTTCCTGACGAACCATCCAGGAAACGATATGGCGCCGAGTTTACTCATGGCGCTCGGTCGCGGGCCGCCAATCGCGAACATCTCTGGCGGCGTCCCGATCACTCTGCGCATGCGTTTACTTTGCGAAGTGTTTAAATTCGCGGACAAAGTTGAAAACGGTGGCAACGGCGAACCGTCTTTCACGTATACTATCCTCAACGAAGTCCTCGTGGACCGAGGCCCTTCCCCGTTTCTCTCCAAAATCGAAGCGTACGATCGCGGGCAACTCATCACCTCCATCCAAGCCGACGGCGTCATGCTCGCCACGGCCACTGGATCCACCGCCTACTCCGTCTCCGCCGGTGGTTCCATGGTTCACCCGAACGTTCAGGCTATTTTGATGACTCCAATTTGCCCACACACCCTCTCCTTCCGCCCCGTCATCTTCCCCGACTCGGTCGAAGTCGAACTTCGCGTCTCGGAAAACGCTCGCAACAGCGCCTGGGTCTCCTTCGACGGTCGCGAACGGTGCGAACTCTGCCGAGGCGACTCCGTCTTTGTCAAAATGAGCGAATACCCAGTCCCTACGATTAACTTTGAAAACCAAACCGGTGATTTCATCTCCAGTTTACGAAGATGTTTGAAATGGAACGAACGCGAAGAGCAACAAGTCTTCGACGCGTCGCAAGTCGCCGCTTTGAGGATGATGAACGAAAACGCGGCAAAATCGGAAGCGTCCGACGAGTGGAGCTCCAGATGATAAAGTCATCGGATACCTCCTCCTCCTTTAGATTGGACATTAACAAACACTACTGTTGTACATCAGAACACCAACTTTCTTGCCGCACGCGTACACACAAAAGAGAAAAAATGTCTGCGCTTTCCTTACTTTTTGTCTTCCTTTCTCTCTCTTTGCGAAACAACACCATCATGTCCGACGACGACGACGCGAAGAAAAAGGTCAAGACAGCGAAGAAGAAGAAGGAGAAGGAGACGAAAAGAACTTTCGCGAATAAGATTTTCGATCGTTTTGCCGCGTTGCCGCGAGAGTATAAGTGTGCCTTTTTTCTCGTCCTCCTCGCGGTGGTCGTTTTCCCTTTAACGACCTTAAAAGAGCGCTTTGATGAGAAGGAAAAAAAGTGTCCATTTGGCTTCCAATCGAGATCAAATGTGAACTTAGAGTCTGATTTACCTTCCTGGCATCCAAAGCTGGTGTCTTACGACGTCGAAGGCGTAAACAACCTCGAGGTTGGTCCTCCGATGTTGAAGAAAAACGAGATTGCAAAATTCGACGACATAATAGTTTACAGAGGGCATTTTTACGTGAAAGGCAAACTGGAGCAAAAAAAGACGCAATCGACACAACTGGTCGAGGACGAGAACGAGCTCCCGTGGGACCGAGAGGAGAGGAAAGCGAACGAGATGCTCGAAAAGGAAAAGAGCAAAAAGGAGAAAAAAAAGAAAGACGTGGGAGAACGCATCGCGGATAGGTTCTTTCCGCTCGGAGGGACTTCGAATTCGTACGCGAAAGCGGTCGCGATGAATAACCGAACGAAACGAATCATGAGCGTCGCGAGCACGGAGGAGAAAGCAAAGAAGATGATTGAAACCTTTAGGAGCGTAGGAGTGACAGTAACTGAAGTCGTAGTGACGGAGAATGGAGACGAGAGTAAGTTGATTGTGCCTGGATTTCACGATTCGCACACACACGTTTTATCGTTGGCTTTGAAGAGAGAGTTCGAGGTGGATTTGTCCGACGTCGAAACGAAGAAAGAGTTCGTGACGAGGTTGAAAATGAAGGAAAGGAGTTGGGCGCCTTTTCCACAGTTCAGCGAAGAGTGGATTGTTGCCAGTGGCTACGACGATGGTAAGATACTCAGAGAGGACGGAAGGCTGGATTTACCGTATAAAGGGTGGATCGACGACATCTCCAATCCCGTAATCGCGTTTCGCGCGGATATGCACACGGCGATTGTCAATCAAGCCGGGTTTCGAAAAGCTAACGTGCGATGGGCGGACGTGAAGAAAAACACGACCCACGAGTATTACAGGCGGTTTCGCGATTACATCGATTTCGATACGGGTGAAGTCAAAGATGACGCCATGCAGTTGTTTCAAAAAGTCCTACCGAAAAGAACGAAGAAAGAACGGAAGAACGCTTTGAAACGAGCGCTCGCGCCGCTTTCAAAGTTAGGGATAACGAGAGTGAGCGATTTTGGCGCCATCGATGCGTTACAGGCGTATGATTTTGAACTTTCCAGAAGCGACTATATGATTTTGAGGGAGTTAGATAACGAAATGCGGCCTCACGGTCTTCCTTTGAGAGTGAATTGTTACTTGCCGTTTGACGACTGGCAGTTTGCCGCGTTGGAGCAAGAAAGAGGGAACGGAGCGTTTTTTCATTACACCGGATACAAAGGGAACGAATTGCGGCAAAAAGAATTGAACTTGGATCAGACGATACGGTCAAACGTGCGCATCGCCGGCGTGAAGTTATTTCTAGACGGAAGTCTCGGCGCAAATACGGCAAAATTTCACGAGCCGTATAACAGTGGTTTCACGAAAACCAGTCACACGGCGACGGGAATGTTTGTCCGAGACGTCCAACACGCGAAACAAATAGCGATCCTAGCGGATAAAGCGGAATTGCAAATTGCTGTGCATGCCATTGGCGACGCCGCCGTGGACGCGGCTTTAGATATGCTCGAAACGATTGAGAAAACGAACGGAAAAAGGGATCGACGGTTTCGAATCGAACATATTCAACACTTGAGCGGCGACGGAAGCATCGAAAATTTAAACTTGAAAACAGAAACCGTCGAGGCGCGCATTAAGCGATTAAAACCGATCGCCTCGGTGCAGCCATTGCATTTAGCATTAGACTCGGAAAGAGCACTCGTGGAGAAACTTGGACGCTCGAGAATGGAACGAACTCACATGTATAAATCGTTGAGCGAATTAACCACCATCGCGTTCGGCTCGGACGTTCCCATCGCGCCTGCGAATCCACTCGAAGCCATCTTACAAGCCTCCACAAAACGAACGTTGAACAAAGAAGGTCAGTCTATGAGTGTAGAGATGGCGTTAGAAGCGCAAACGATTGGTGGCGCGCGAGCGTCGTTCAACGAAGACGCTTTCGGTGGTTTCTTCAACGGCGCCCTGATGGATTTTGTCGTATTGAAGAAGAAGAGTAGCGCAACTAGCAATAGTAAAGAAAAAGAAGAATCAAAAGAAGAAGAACGAGGGGAGGAGGAGATCATCGACGATCGCTCCATCGTTTATGAAACCTGGGTTGGCGGACGCAAAGTGTATTCAACCGCGTAAAATTTTCCATTGTATGTACCTCCTCATCTTCACAAAAAAGCACTCCTTGCTTACAACTCTTATTTATTGACGCGCGTCGAAATGACCGATCCTGGACCGGTCGCGTCTTCTAAAATGGAATCCAACTCCAAACGAATGGCTTCTGTTTTAGTCGCCCTGTGTCTCGGTTTCTTCGCGATATTGTTGACCTTTGATGGCTCGTCCAGTTTGGGGAAAACCGAATTGGATTCAACAACAGGTGGGAACTTTTTGGACGCGTTAAAGTTGTTCGGCGGATCCTCCTCGAAGAGAAGGAACCAGAATCACAAGAGCATGTCCGAGGAAGAAAAAGAACGATTCATGCAACACGTGGATTTTGAGATTCCGAAAGCTTCCTCCAGCGGCGAGTACGACGAAACCGATGACGACGAGTACGACGACGATGGAGGAGGAGGAGGAGGAGGAGGCGGTAAAACTATCATAGGTAAAGTGTCAAAGAAATCGAGGCAGTATAAGAAGAAAAGGAAGCAAGAGTTGATGCTGCGAAAGAAAGAGCAGGATTTGCGGCAGCAAGCGATCAGCTCGAACCCGGACGACGTGGTGCACGGATGGATACGCGCAATGTTCAACCAGATGGATACGAACGGCGACGGGAAGATATCGCTGAACGAGATGAAGGCGTACGCGGAGAAGATGAATTTAGATAGAGGGTATGTGAAGGATTTTAGCGAGTATGTCCACATAAAAGCAGGGGAGCCGGAGAACCACGATCATCCCGCGGTGGATTTTGATCACTTTTTGGCGGCTTTGCAACAGAGAGACGCGACGGTGATGCGAGCGTGTGCCATGGGAGGATATGGCGGTAGAAGTATCTTTGATGAAGTGGCGGAGAGAAGCGTTTGGTTGTTAGGGTTGTTAGTTCTTCAGTCGCTCTCGGGGGTTGTGTTGCAGCGATACGAGCAGTTATTAGCTGAGCACGTCGTTATAGCGGTATTTTTGACCATGTTAGTTGGCGCCGGAGGTAACGCCGGTAACCAAAGCGCTATTAAGATTATAGAAAAGATTGTTCTAGGAGAAATCACCGTTTCGATCGGATCCTTCTTGAGCGAAATGCACAGAGAAGTAATCGTCGGTATGTTCTTGTGCGTGTTCGTAGCGATCGGAGGTTTTGTGAGAGCGTATATTACGCACGGAAGAGCGCGGGGTGGTTTCTTGAACGTGCTGGCGCTGACGTGCTGTTTAGCGGTGATTGTGTTTTCATCAACACTCATAGGGGTGATGTTGCCGTTTTTGTTGGCAAAGATTGGTGCAGATCCCGCGCATGCAGGTACGGTGGTGCAAGTAGTCATGGACATTACCGGGGTTATTGTCACCGTGACGATATGTTCGATGATGTTACCGTCGGTGTCCAAGAAGACCAGAACGCCGGCGTTCGCGGCAGTCTTGGAGAGGGCTTTTCTGGCGTACTTTCCGGAAAGTGAGAGCGGTGGTGCTCCAAAGGAACACAGATCGGACGCGGATTTAGTATTGACGTCTGAAAAGGGTAGCGTGTAATGTATACATACTTATCTAAAAACTACAACTAAAAACTACAACGAACGTATATCTGCGCAAATATTATCTGCGAATCAAATCAACTCCATCGTCTTTTCTCGGCTTCTTCGTCGACTGGAACGTACCAATCCGGTCGTTCGACGTGCGAGGATAACCGGTAATCTAAGAACAATTCCTCGTTCGCTTCGATGTCCCTCGTTGCGACTAATGCAATTGTTGGCGCGGCTTTCATGACGATATCAACCATTTGCGCTTCGTTCAAATCTTTCGCTTTCTCGTTCGGGTCCTCGAATACCGAACCGGCGGCGAACGATGACACCATCTTGAGGAAGCTTGCATTCCGTGCACTTTTTGCGGGGTCAAACCTTTCGTAATCGCGTATATCGTTGCTTAAGTACACGTTCGGTATTGCCGCGCGTACAAAGTGTTTCATTCTTTCCAGTTTCTGAGAGTCTTCTGTGTCCATATTCATCATCCGTAACGCTTCTTTTGCGCCTTCCTCCACGTCATAATCGTGCATACATATCATCACATTCGGCGTTTTACCTTGAGGAGGATGGTTTGCTTTGTGCGCGAGGGCTATGGGATGCTTCCCCGCTTGTACTAAAAGGTCCGTTGAAACGTCTAGGCACGCCCTTTTTATCTTCGCGTGTAACTCTGGTCTGGAGAGCTTCTCCAGCCACGGCGGAAGCTTCTCCACCCACTCTTTCTTCAAAGCGCCGACAATTTTTTCCTTTTCCAAGTCTTCTCGAAGAGGAAAACCGGGCCAACTACTACTACCCGAACTATTAATGCTACTCTCACTATCGCTACTACCTTCAACAACTCCACTCGAACTCCTCTCGCTGCTACTCCGCCTCCGTTCTTCCTCCCACGGCTTTGCGTCCACGACGGTATCGTCGTACCGCGCGACCAAAAAAGCGTTCTCTTTCGCCACGTTCGGAAAGCCTTTGAGAAACCTCAAAGCTTCTTTCGCGTATACTATCCCCGGATACAACGACACCACCGTCCCTACCGAAGCTGGTCCATTTAAAAACACCCCCTCTTCGTTTTCCACGCCGTCGGACGGTTTTACCGTATTCTTATTCGTGGTATTCGTCTCTGAGATATCCCCGGTCCTCCCCATCAAATCCAAACCAATCGTCGTCAGCTGCGTCTGAACGCTCCTCCACACTCGCGCTTTCCTCTCCGCCGACGAACACTTGGTCGACGCCTCCAAAACTTCCTTCGCGACCGCTTCTCTTCTCGCCCTGCTGTCCTCCTCCTCTCCTTCGCGCTCGTTCCTCTCTCGCGTCATCATCATCGTCCGTTCCCGAAACTGCGTCAATAAGAACAACTTCTGCACGTCCGACTCTTCTTGCAAAGCGCGCCCTTGCCTTGGTTTCTTCGAAAAGGACGACGCGCTGCCTCGCGCGATTGCTCGGAGCATGATTTTCTGTCGTGATGTTGTGATGCGTCAACCGCGCGTTGCTGCGCGCGTTTTGTGCACCTTTTCAAACGAGGAATTCCTCACAAGTTTCCAATTTACTACTACGCAAAGAAAGGCTTGAAAGCGGTTCGATGATGACCCCCCGAAACCCGTCGTCCAAAACTGATGTAAAGTCGTCGTTTGAAGGCGTGAGAATAGCGAAACACGCGATGAAGAAAGCGACGAAGAAGGCGAGGTTTTTAGAGAGTGCGTTCGTTCTTTTACTCCGTTGTGGTCGTTTCTTTTCCCACGTGCTCACCTCGTAAACCGTTCCTCTTTCTCTCTCTCTTTCTCTCTCTTAAACGCGCAAACACGCACAACAGAGATACGCCGGACGCACGAATCGAGCGTCTCGAAACAGTCGAGCGTGAAATCGAAGAAAAAGAAACGGAAGAATCTTTTGTTCGGCTTGGCGGACTTCGCGAAGGATTTGAACACATCGTTGTTGGAGACGACGGCGGCTGTGTCGATGAAAGGCGGCGAAAGGTCGAAGAAGATGTCGAGGATGTTGTCGAGCGCTTTGTTAGGAGGAGGAGGGAAGAAGAAAGGGAGCAATACGAATAATAAAAAACGGGAACTGATCGCACGAGTGGAGAACGACCGGATGAAGATGGTGTTGAAGCACCCGACGTTCAAAGAGAACCCGGTGAAAGCGGTGTTGACGCACCTCGCGGCGCAGTTAGGCGAGAGCGCGGAAAACGACGAGGAGGACCGCAGTAAAGATGGAACCACCAAGAAAACCACCAAGAAAAGTACCACTACGACCACCACCAATGACAACAAGAACGTCGATATCGACGACGTAAACGACGACGTGCAAAAGAAGAAGAAAAAACGAAAGATGATGACCCCGGCGCGGTTACGTCAAACGCAAGGCAAACATCACGCCGGCGGCGGCGGCCAAGAGCGGTCCAAGAAGAGCATTCACGGCGGCGGTAAAAACTCTGGTGGCGTCGTCAAAGAGAAACTGCGAAACAAGAAGGGTGGGAAAAACAGGAAGTGACCACCCTTTCTTCTTTCCAGTCAGCGTGTGGTTGGGGTGTTGGTACTCGTCGCGAACGTAAAGCGTTTTCGGTTCTCACTTTCCACCATTTTTTCTCCCCACAAAAGCAAGAAGATATGATGACGATGACGATGCGCGCTTTCTCACCAACCGTAACGCTCACCCGTCGTAAAGATTCTCCTTCCTCCTCCTCGCGGAGCGCGAAGTGTACCACGACGACGACGACGACAAAAGCGTGTCTGACGACGACGAGGACGCACCCTTTCAGCGCACCATTAAAAGCTTCTCATCGTCGACTCCACATCCGCGCAACGAACGACGACGACGACTCCAAGAAAGCACGAAAAGAAGAAGACAAAGAAGACAATTCCCTCTCATCGCCGTGGGCGCAACCTGGATACAAAGGCGCGTGGGTCTCCCAACAAGACGACCGGACGCAAATTTTGGTCGTCGTTTCGATATGGATCGGTCTGTGTCTGTTGACGTACGTCTCGTGCGCGAAAGTCGGCCCTTTCGTGGAAGAGCTTGTTCCGGACTTTGTTTTTCAGTTTTCCAAGCGCACGTGGCCTTTGCTCGGCCTGACGTACGTGCTCGCCGGAGCTGCGCACTTCGCGTTACCGGAAGGTTTTGATGCCATGGTACCGCACGAAAACGCGTTCGGAGGCCTCTGGAAACTCCCTGGTTCGAAGCGATTCCACGTCAATTGGACCGGCGCGTGCGAAATTGTAGGCGGTTTAGGCACGCTCTCGCTCGTCGTCGATCCGAACTCCTCCCTCGGGAAAGTCTCCGCGTTTGCGTTATTCGCGTTAACGTTAGCTGTAACCCCCGCGAACACGTATATGTTTACGAACAACTCCCCGGGACCGTTACCCCCGGACGCCACGGAAGAGATGATGGTGTTGACGCCGCCGCAACACTTCGCCAGAGGTTTGCTCCAAGTCTTTCTGTTGACGATGTTATGGGGCGTCGCCACGGGTTAGTTAAAAACAGCTCAGGTGCGTTGCCTTGGTGGATGCTTGTTTTTACATCGCGTCGTCGTGAGCTCTTTTTTTAGCAGTAGTAGTAATAATAGTACGCGTAGTTGAGACGTTATCGTCGTTGGACGAAGTAAAAAGCCGCGAAAGCGAGTTGAACGCCTCTCCCCCCACCTTTACAAAGAACGTGATGATTCATGTCTGTGTGCTTTTGGGCAAAACACAACAAACAAATCTTTCCCGCCAAAAAACGAAAAAAAACACCCTCTTTCTTTCCTCCTTCGCGTGCCTTCTTTTTCGTTCCCATTTCCCCCTTTTGCGCAGTTTCGCCTCAAAAACAGAAGGAAAATCGAAAAATATCTTCGTTTTGGAAACGGGAAAGAAGAAAGAATGTCGTCAAAACCAAGCGCGCGCAAACAAAACACACGCAAGAAGAAAGAAAAAAGAACTCGCGCGAATAAAAAGCACACGAACGCGTGCAAGTAAAGGTACGCGATAGATTTCGACCGTTTTTTCCCCTCGCGCTTCTTCGCGTTCGCCGTGAGAGAGCGCGCGCGCGTGCAGAGATTTCGAGCGAGCGGGCACCTTTTTCCTTTTTTTCCAAGGATTCAGAAAAAAACGAGAGAGAGTTCGTTTTGCGCATTTCCAATTCGCGTCTATTATAAAGCGAATTCATCTCGCTCCAAAGGAAGGTTCTCGCGAACGAGAACGCGTCCGCGTCCGCTTCCCTCCTCGTAAAAGAGAATCGCGCGCATCAGATCTGCGCTCAAAAAAGAGAAACTCAGAAAAGAAGAGAAACTCAAAGCGCCTGCTCGAGAGCGCGTTGAAAGAACGAAAAGCTTTCATTTCTGTCCTTCGCTTCTGAGTCAGAGAGGAGAAGCAAAAAAAAAAAAAAACGAAAAAACACGCGGAAA